>Ga0097691_1000770_pt1 | contig 25942 bp, 19 predicted proteins | sample NGESurdeep072012_8_FD_72858 | JGI IMG/M metagenome (GOLD analysis project Ga0097691, IMG submission 72858) | Arctic peat soil microbial communities from Barrow, Alaska - NGEE Surface sample 210-1 deep-072012 | ecosystem: Environmental > Terrestrial > Soil > Wetlands > Peat ... | reverse complement strand
CGCCATCGAGTGGCGCTTCGCGACCTCCTGCATCAGTCGCGTCGTCGGACCATCCGGGATGTGCTCGACCGCGTCGTACCACTTCGTATTCTGCTCGGCGCAGAAATACGGGCCGGTGAAGATCTCCTGCATGCAGACGATCTGCACGCCTTCGCGCCCGGCCTGCTCGAGCAGCTTGAGATGCTTCTCGATGTTCGCTTCGCGAATCTTCTCCAGCGGCTCGTCGGTCGAGCACGCATGCGACGCCTGAATCAGACCGCACTTGACGACACGGGCCATCCCCTATCTCCCTATGTTTTGGTAGAAGTCTGCGCGATTGGCTCGCGCCGCATCAGCAGCCAGTAGATGCTGAAACTGAGAGCGAAAGTCACGAACCACGCGTAGGAATACAGCCTGTCGAAGACATTGGGACTGCTGACCCTGCCTCCCGGCGTGGAGACGGCGTGGATGAATCCCGGCACCACGGGAGCGATTGCAAGTACGAGAGCGATGATCGCGCGCGGGTTGATTCCGTTTGCATAGGTGTAGCGCCCCCGCAGACGGAAGAGATCATCGACGGCGAGCTGCTGCTTTCGGATGATCCAGTAGTCGGCAATCAGAATTCCACCCAGTGCCCCCATCAAGCTCGAGTACCCGAGGAGCCAGGTGAAAATGTAGGCGGCCGCATCAGAGTACAGCTTCCACGGCATCATGACGATGCCCAGGACGGCGGTGATGAGCCCGCCGGTCACGTAGCTGATTCGGCGCGGACTGAGGTTGGAAAAGTCGTTCGACGGCGACACGACGTTCGCCGCCATGTTCGTGGTGAGCTGCGCGGCGAGCACGACCAGCGCCGCGAAGATGATGACGGGCGCACGTCCGATCCGGCTCACCAGTTCTACGGGATCCCAGATTGCCCTGCCGAAGATGACGATCGTCGCGCTCGTCACTGCCACTCCGATGAATGCAAAGGCAGTCATCGTCGTGGGAAGGCCAAGCGCCTGGCCGAGCGCCTGCGACCGTTGGCTCTTCGCGTAGCGCGTGAAGTCAGGAATGTTGAGACTGAGCGTGGCCCAGTAGCCGACGTTGGCGGTGAGCGCGGCCGGAAAGATCACCCAGAACTCGCCCTGACCCTTCTGGAGTTTCTGCGACTCGCTCAGAATGTGCGTGAGTCCGCCACCGTTCCGAATCGCCCAGAGCAGCAGCAGCGCTCCGCCTCCCAGCAGCAACGGCGCGGACCAGCTCTCGAGAACCTTGATGCCTTCCGTGCCTTTGAGGATGATCGCGATCTGAATTCCCCAGAAGATCGCGAACGCTATCGCGATGCTGCCGGGAATCTGCGCCCAACCCGCCCACGCCGCTTTCAGCAGCGCGTCGAGAGCAAGCGCTCCGATCCAGGTCTGAATCCCGAACCATCCGCATGCCACGATCGCGCGGAGCATCGCCGCCACATTCGCGCCGCGGACACCAAAGCTGGCACGGCACAAAACCGGAAACGAGATTCCGTACTTGGTCCCCGCGTGCGCGTTCAGAATCATCGGAATCAGCACGATCACGTTTCCGAGGAGGATCGTGACCATCGCCTGCCACCACGTCATCCCCTGCTCCATCAGTCCGGAAGCGAGCGTGTAGGTGGTGATCACGACGCTCATTCCTATCCAGAGTGCAGCGATGTTGTAGGTGGACCAGGTGCGGCGCGAGGGATCCGTCGGGGCGAGATCGGGATTCCAGAGCGGGCTGTTCCGAATGTCGTCCGAAGCGAGCGTAGTATCGCCCGTGTAGCCGGCTCCGGTCGCGACCGTCGTCACGGCGCCAGGCCGGCGGTCTTACGCGAGAGCCACTGGCCGCGTCCGGGGTTTCCGACGACCTGGTAATCATCGACGATCACATCGCCCCGGGAGAGCGTCGTGCGGGCGAAGCCGGCGAGATCCCATCCCTCGTACGGCGACCAGTCGGCATTCGTCTCCATCGACTCGGGATCGACCTTGTGCGTTTTCTTCGGGTGAATGATCGCGATGTCCGCGTCGGCGCCGATCTGGATCGCGCCCTTCCGCGGGTACAGCCCCATGATCTTCGCGGGATTCGTGGAGAGCTTGGTGCACATCTCCTCGAGCGTGATCTTCCCGCCGAGCACGCCGCGCGTGTAGATGAGCGGCATCAGCGTCTCGAGGCCCGGCATCCCCATCGGGATTTTGGTCCAGTCCCCGTTCCACATCGCCTTCTGCTCGCGGTTGAACGTACAGGTGTCCGTGGACACCACTGACACCTCTCCGGACTTGAGCCCCTTCCAGAGTCGCTGCACGTCCTTTGGCTTCTTGAGCTGCGGACAGCAGGCGAAGAGATGACCATCCTCCCTCTCGAACACCGAATCGTCGAGCACGAGGTACTGCACACACGTCTCCGCCAGCACCGGCACTCCGCGCGCCTGGGCGGCGCGAATGATGTCCGCGCCTTCGCCGGTCGACATGTGCACGATGTAGAGCTGCCCGCCCGTCGCCTCGCACCACTGCACCGCGCGCTGAATCGCCTCCGCCTCGATGAAATTGGGCCGCGTCATCGGATGCAGCCGGGCGCCGTACTTTTTCATCAGCTCCGGCGTATGGTGGCGCGCGATCAGCTCGTCGAGCACTCGCGCCGACTCCGCATGTACCAGGAGCATGGTTCCATATTCCTTCATTTTCTCGAGCGTGCCGAACATCGCCCTGTCGTCCGACTGCCAGCCCTCGGATTCATAGATCATGAATTCCTTGAAGGTGGTGAAGCCGCGATCGACCATCCCCTTGATCTGATCCTTGTGCTCGTTCCAGCGGGTGATGCAGATGTGGAACGTGTAGTCGATCAGCGACTTGCCCTCCGCCTTCTTCATCCAGTTGTCGGCTGCCTGGTCGAGGGATTCACCGGCGTAGGGAATCGCGAAGTCGATCAGCGTGGTCACGCCTCCGCGGGCACCGGCGCGCGTGCCGGTTTTGTAATCATCGGCCGACACCGTCCCGCAGAATGGGAGCTCCAGGTGCACGTGAACATCGAGAACGCCCGGAATCACATGATGGCCGGTGGCGTCGATCACCTTCGTGGATTTGTCACCCTCGAGATTCACGCCGAGAGCGGTGATCTTCTCGCCGGTTATTCCGATGTCACCCGTGAACGTGCCCGCCGGCGTGACGACGTTGCCGCCCTTGATGACCTTGTCGAATGGCACCGATCGTTTCCCCTGTAACGTTGATTTATTAGTTGGCAACGGCCGTCAGCGCGCGATCGAGCACGTCCAGCGTGAAATCCGCATCCTCGGCGGTGATGCACATCGGCGGCTTGATGCGGAGCACATTCCCATCGAGGCCGCCCTTCCCGATAAGAACGCCCATCTCGCGCGCGGCCTCGAGCAGCGCCAGCGTCTCTTTCTTCGCGGGCTCCTTTGTTTTCCTGTCGCGAACGAGCTCCACGCCGAGCATCAGTCCCATGCCGCGGACGTCGCCAATGATCTGATGATACTTCGCCAGCTCCTTGAATCCGTCCTTCAGCTTCTTGCCAAGCACGCGCGAGTTCTCCTGAAGCCCATCCTCGTCGATGACGTCCAGCACCGCCAGCCCAGCCGCCATGCAGACCGGGTTTCCCCCGAAGGTGTTGAAGTGGCTGCGCTGCGTCAGCGCCTGCGCGATCTCCATGCGGGTCGTGACGGCGCCCAGCGGAACGCCGTTGCCGATGCCTTTTGCCATGGTGACGAAATCAGGCACGACGTCGAAGTTTTCGAATCCCCAGTAGTGATCGCCGGTGCGTCCGAAGCCGGTCTGAACTTCGTCGGCGATACAAAGGCCGCCGTGCTCCCGCGTGATCTTGTACGCCTCGCTCAGATAGTTCCGCGCTCCGTGCGTCGCGCCGCCTACGCCCTGAATCGGCTCGGCGATGAACGCCGCGATCTTGCCCGGCGTCGAGAAGCGGATGATGCCGAGTATGTCTTCCGCGCTCTTGGATGCGATCTCCTCGGGCGTGCCAGAGAACTGGCTCCGGTATGGATCTGGAGAGACGGCGTGGTGGACGCCGAGCGCGCCCGGGACGGGATACTTCCAGGTGTTGTGCGAAGTCAGTCCCATCGCGCTTGGGGATCCGCCGTGATAACCGTTCCGGAGCGCGATGACATCGGTGTTGCCCGTGAATAACCGCGCCATCGTGACGGCAAGATCATTGGCTTCGCTGCCGCTGTTCACGAAGTAAGTGACGTCGAGCCCCTTGGGCATCTTCGACGCGAGCTTCTTCGCCAGGAGCGGAAAGTTCGGATGCAGGTAGATCGTCGTCGCATGCTGGAGCGTCTCAACCTGCTTCTCGATCGCCGCGACGATCTTCGGATGGCAATGCCCGCACGAGACCGTCACGATCCCCGCATACATGTCGAGATAGCGCCGGCCCGTTTCGTCGAATAGCCATTGCATGTGGCCCTCGACGATGAGGAGCGGCTCTCCGTAGAGTGTGAAAACCGCCGGATTCGTGTACTTCTTCCGCATCGCGATAAGTTCGGCGCGCGGTGGACCTGCGTACGGTTTCGGAACGTGGTCGCACGGCGGCATCTGGAGCGGCGCGCGCGAGCCTGTCGCACCTTTGCCGGTCATGGTGCGCTCGCGCGGTGGCGAAGTGGGCGCGATAGTCATGGCCTAGGCCCGCACCGCGATTTCGGGCTGCGGCGCGGCGTAGCCTTCCACCGTTTCGTAGCCGGAGTGGTAGTCTGCTGTATCGGGACGACGAATCTCCGACTGGGCCACGATTCTGTCGCGACGGATGCCGCGGAAATCTTCGATGCTCTTCCACCCATCCTTCGCGTGCGCCTCGAGGAACTTGTCGAGACCCGAGAGCAGGCGCTTGATGACGTTTGGACCGACCGCCTGATCGAGCATTGCGGCCGTGCACACCTGAACGGTTCCGCACCCGAGCAGAAAGTAAGAGGCCGCCTGATTGAAATCAGACACGCCCCCAATTCCCGAAAAGCTTCGATCCGGAAACGCCTTTGTAAGTTGCGACATCTTCGCCAGCGCGAGCGGGAGAATCGCTGGTCCCCCCAGTCCGCCGCTCGAGACGAGGCCGTCGACGTTGATCTCGAACTCGAGCGTCTCGGGATCGATCAGGGGTATCGACGGGAACGTATTCGACGAAACGATCGCATCTGCTCCGCCGCGGAAGCACGCGGCCGCCTCGACGACGATGTCCGCTGTCGCGGGAGTGAGCTTGCACCACACCGGGACTTTTGCGACTTCCTTCACCGCTTCGGTCACGACGGAACAGAGTCCCTGATCCTTTCCGATGTTGGACCCCATGTCGCGGCGGTCCATGTGCGGGCAGGAGAAGTTGAGCTCGAGTCCATCCGCGCCTTCTCCCTGCGCCGTTTCCGCCAGCTCCTGCCAGTGCCTGAGCTCCTTGTCGTTGCCGGATCCCGCCATGATCGATGCAATCAGTACCTTGTTCGGGAACGCTTCCTTGATGCGACGGATGCGTGGCGCCCACCACTCCAACGTCTTGTCGGAGATAAGCTCCCAGTTCCACGATGAGTGGAGCGCGGCTCCCGGACGCTTCTTCATCGACACGTTTGCGTCTTCAGGAGTGGTGCGCATGAACTTCGCCTTGGCGCCGTAAACGTTGACGACGGGATGGAGCCCGATCGTCTTCGTGACCACTCCGCCCCATCCGGCCTCGAAGGCGCGCGTGATGTTCGATTCCGACTCAGTCGGTGGCGCCGATGATAGGAGAAAGGGATTCTCGAAATGAATTCCGGTGAATGTTACGGAACGATCCACGCTCATACAGCCTCCGAATTGTTATCGTCGCAACGCGCCTCTGGAGCGCGCTCGGCCAATCACGACATCCAGTTGGTTCCCGCTTCCTTGTTCCACTTCGTCGTCATCTTCTTCGACTGCGACCAGAACTCGATCGAGCCCCGTCCCGTGATGTCACCGACGCCGAACTTGGAGTCGTTCCAGCCGCCGAACGAGAACGGCTCGCGCGGAACCGGAACTCCGACGTTGACGCCGACCATCCCGGCGCTCGCGTGCTCCATCACGTATCGGGCGGTGCCGCCGCTTTCCGTGAAAACCGAAGCCGCATTTCCATAGGGCGACGCGTTCTCGATTTTCAGGGCCTCATCGATGTCCTTTGCCCGGATGATCACCAGCACGGGGCCGAAGACTTCGTCCTGCGCAATTCGCATGTCGGGCGTAACGTGGTCAATGATCGTCGGCCCGATGAAGTATCCGCTCTCCTTGCCCTTCACCACCGCTCGCCGGCCATCCACCAGAACCTTCGCGCCGGCCGCTTCCGCTTCGGCGATGTATTTCTCGATTCGCTCCTTTGCGGCGGCCGAGATGACCGGACCGATGTCACGCCCCGGAACAATGTTTTTCGCGTGCTCGACCATTCGCTCGATGATGTCGTCCGTCCGGGAGACGGCGACCATCACCGACGCCGCCATGCAGCGCTGACCCGCGCAGCCCGACATCGAGGCGACGACGTTGCTCGACGTCATCTCCTTCGCCGCATCCGGCATGACGATGAGGTGATTCTTCGCCCCGCCCAGCGCGAGGCAGCGCTTCAGCGTCGCGGTCGAGCGGCGATAAACCACCTTCGCAATCTTCGTCGAGCCGACGAAGCTGACCGCGGCGATTCCCGGATGATCGCAGATCGCTTCAACGGCTTCCTTACCCCCGTTGACGATCTGCAGCACGCCCTCCGGCAATCCCGCCTCCTTGAGCAGCTCCGCGATTTTCCCCGCGCTCAGCGGCACCAGCTCCGACGGCTTGAGAATCAGACAGTTACCGAGTGCGATGGCGTTCGGGAGCGACCAGTTCGGCACCATGTTGGGGAAGTTGAAAGGCGTGATCGCCGCGACGACACCAAGCGGATACCGTTCGACCCGGCACTCGACACCACGACTGACCTCGAGAACCTCACCCGGCGCAATCTGCGGCAGCGAGCACGCAAACTCGCACAGCTCTGCCGACTTCAGGACCTCCGCTCTGGCTTCGGATGTCACCTTCCCGTTTTCTTCCGTTATGAGGGCAGCGAGCTCGTCGATGTTTTTCTCGAGCAGCGCCTTGTATCGGTAGAAGACCTGCACGCGCTCCTTGATCGGAGTCGCGGACCACGACGGGAACGCCTTTTGTGCGCTCGCAACGGCGGCGTCGACATCGTCCTGGCTCGAGAGCGGCACGCGCGAGATGACGCTCCCATCGCTCGGGTTGTGCACCTCGAGGAATGAGCGGTTGCTGCCGACGAACGAGCCGCCAACATAATTCTGTACTTCTGGGTACTTCACCATCCCTCCCCGCACTCGGACTCGCTGCTAACTGGCGGAACCCCCCAACCCGTGGATTGGAAGGCACTTATACCCATCATGGCAAGATGCGTTTGGGGCCGAAACGTTGCAAGCAGAGCTAAGCCCATCCACTTCTCCGACCGAGATGAAATATGAGGAGATTGTGATGCGTCTCCTGTAGAGGTGGCTCGCCGGCGAAGCACTGATTCGCTGGTGTATTGAAATTGAAGTCTCCCATATCCTTCTTGATAGTCGTACCGGCACGAAGCATGATGCTCAGATTGTGGTCACACTTCTGTAACTGCAAGCGGAAATTAAATGACTGATCCTTCGGCTACTGTTGAGCAGCCGCATCAAATACTTCCCCCCGTCGATCGCGGTATGTCGATCGGCAAGGCGACGGTGATCACCGTCGCCTCCGCGATACTGGTAATGGGCTCGACCTACGCGGTGGTAAAGGGAACCCTCTCCGCGGGGATGACACGCCTTCTAGCGGTCATCTCGCTTCTCTCGCTGGTCGCTTTGGCGTACGGTCTGATCGAGCTGGCACTGGCGGTGATAGCGACGACGTCTGAGCGGCGGAGAATGGCGCGAGAAGTGACCGAGCGGCGTCAGGGAGACCGGGCGAGAAAACCGACGCCGCGCTAGAGACAGCGAAAGATTTGCGGCGCCTTGCCTCACGCCAGGTGAAACGTTCCGAATAATTCGGACGAAAAAAGCCCCGTCAGGTATACACCAGACGGGGCCGGGGTTTGCAGCAGAATGCTGCTAGGCTACCAGCGGTAGTGCGCGAATGCCTTGTTCGCTTCGGCCATGCGGTGCGTGTCTTCCTTCTTCTTGACCGCGTTGCCTTCGCCCTTGCTGGCGGCGATCACTTCGGCGGCCAGCTTCTCGGCCATCGACTTCTCGTTGCGGCCGCGCGAAAACGTGATGAGCCAACGCATGGCAAGCGCCGTGCGGCGGTCGGGCCGGACTTCTACCGGGACCTGGTAGGTCGCGCCACCGACGCGGCGGCTCTTCACTTCGACGGCGGGCTTGAGATTCGTGAGCGCCTGCTTGAAGATCGTGACACCGGGCTGCGCGGTCTTGTTCTCGACGATGTCCATCGCGCCGTAGAAGATTCTCTCGGCAGTCGACTTCTTGCCCTGGTACATGATGGCGTTGATGAACTTCGAGACGGTCTGGCTATCGTAGCGCGCGTCGGGAAGAATCGGACGCTTGATCGACTTTTTGCGGCGGCTCACTTCTTCTTACCTCCACCGGCTGCACCGGCGGCCTTTGGTTTCTTGGTGCCGTACTTGGAGCGGCTCTTGTTGCGGCCGTTGACGCCCGATGCGTCGAGCGAACCGCGGACGATGTGATAGCGCACACCCGGGAGATCCTTCACACGGCCGCCGCGAATGAGCACGATCGAGTGCTCCTGCAGGTTGTGGCCTTCGCCGGGGATGTAGGCGGTGACTTCGAACCCGTTGGTCAGCCGCACGCGCGCAACTTTGCGGAGCGCCGAGTTCGGCTTCTTCGGCGTGGTGGTGTAAACGCGGGTGCAGACTCCACGCTTCTGGGGATTCGACTTGAGCGCGGGCGCCTTTTCCTTCTTCTGAACGTCGCGGCGGCTCTGACGTACGAGCTGATTGATTGTCGGCATTACTGGTTGTTGAACGACCGGTTCCAAGGTGCAATGTCTGCAGGATTCCAGGGCAGACCAGCCTATAAAGTTAGGCGGCCGTGGCAGTTATGTCAACTTGAGCGGTAGTTGTTTCAGCTCGAGCGGCGATGCTCGCGCGCGCCGGCAAGCGCCTCTGGTTTGCGAGTGCCCTGGCTCTCGACGCGGCTTGGTCCATGCACCACATTGCAGTACCCGTCGCGACATGGCGCCGCGACGTTGGCGTCGGAGAAAACATGATAGGCCGCCGCACTACCCTCGCCTCGTACTTCATCGTGTCCAGCCTCCTCCTGGCATGCGCGGGCCAACACCCAGTGACCGAGGCTTCTGCGCTCGCCGCGCCGCCGGAAACCGCCGCCCCGGAACCCGTGGTGCTGGAAGTCGAGAATCACAACTGGGCCGACGTCGTCCTCTACGTCGTGCGCGACGGCATTCAAACCAAGTTCACCCAGGTGGCGGCCGCTCACAATGTTTCGATCGAGATCCCGCCCCGCCTTCAGGGACAGATGGGCGTGATTCGCATCGCCGCCCGCCGGATTGGCGGCACCGATAGCTATGTGTCGCAGGCGATCTCAGTGCGCGGGAGCTCCTCGGTTCGATTGACGATCGAGAGCAGCCTCAACCACTCGAGCCTAGGAGTTTGGTAAGCAGCGTAGGGTCTGGTAAGCAGCGTAGGGTCTGGAAGGCAGCGTAACTGGTACCGTAGCGAATGCGTCGATTCCGGCCGCGCGCATTGTGACCGAAGCCTGGTCCTCCCCCGGAAGCGACTAGCGGCCCCCGGGCGGCGGCCGGCTCGAAGTCCCGCCAGAGAGATCGCCGGTGCCTTTGGCGACCAGGAACGCTGAAACGAGTATGGCACCGGCGGCGAGAATGCTTCGCGGCACTGAGGTCCTGCTGGTTTCCGCGGTTTCAATGTCTTGCGACGGGATTGAAATCTCCTGCGCATCGTACGTGTCCTCGCCCCCACCTTCCCGAATGACGCGGCGAATCGATACCAGCATCGACGAGTCGGTCACCTGCTTGAGAGTTCCTTCCAGCTGTCGCGCCCGCGGACCAATTCTCTGCGCGAGATCAACTGCGCCCTTATCGGAGAGGCGTAGGCGGACATCGTACCCGGGCGTTGCTTCTACTCCGTGAATTGGAGTGTAGGCAGTGCACGAGGACGCCGTGAGGAATGACGCCGAGATCAACGCCGTTCGAACCTGATTCTTGATGAGCGCGATGTCTTTCATGGAGTTCTTCTCTAGGAACCGAAACAACTTCCCTTGACGAGGCTGTTCCCGATGCTGAGCGAAACAAGATTCGATTGGTGAAAAAAGCATTCGAGCCCAGTCGACATCGACTGGGCTCGAACGTTCTTCGGGCAACTTCAGTCTGCTAGAACTGACCCTTGCACGCCGCGCCGGTACCGTCTGACGTGGCATTCACCGGATCATTCTTGTTGCGAAGACCATTCACGCCGGTATTTGGTGCCGGAATGTTGGTATCCGTATTCTGTTCTGATGCATCGTAATACAGGCGGCCAGGTATCGGTTGCCCGGCAGCCGTCGGAGCCAGGTTCGGAGTGCAGGTACGCTTGTAATCGTTCCAAGCCTCTTCACCGAGTTGAAAGTCGGCGATGTATTTCTCGATGAGAATCTCATTGAGAAGCGCCTGACCCGCGACTGCTTCGGGGGGCACGCCGTTATTGGCGCGTGCCTCGTTGAGCTTCGCCAGAGCCACGACCTGATTTCCGGTGCGATACGCGGCTTCCGCCCAGATGAGTGTGTTCTCATCGTAGGTGACGTACGGCTGCTGGAACCCGGCATCGCCGCGTGTATTGCTCAACCAGTCGTCTGGAAGGGAGAAATACTGAGCGACACGCGGGTCGTTGCGCGACTCCATGAGCGTCTCGAGCGTAATGCCGATGCCAAGGTCGCCGCCCCGGCCTGCCGGCCCATGGAACTGGAAATAGAAATTCGTTTCCGATGCGGTTGATGTAAACGCACCAAAATAATTTCCGGCGTCACTCATGATTCCCTGCTGCGCTTCCGCTAGCGCGGATGCGTATGCGGCGGCTCCTCTCACTTCAGCGGTGTGCATGAAGAATCGGGCCTTGAGTGTGTGGGCCATCGGTGCCCAAAGAGCGGGATCACCGCCATAGACGAGATCCGCACCCCCGGGTCCCACGTTTGTCGCAACACTCGAGTTTATGTTGGCGATCCCGGCAGACAACACCTTCTGCACAGAATCGTAGACAGAGAACTGATCGTCGAGAACAGGGTTCAGCGTTCCCTGAAGGGCCTCTTTGTAGACGAGATCTCCGAAGAGATCGGCGCCCGTGCCCATCAAGGCTCCTTCCTCGACCTGCGCGATTCCGACATAGAGCGAATCACCTATCAATCTCGCGCCGGTCTGCAGTTTCTTGATGTCGACCAGCCCGCCCGACGTGTAGAGCGCGGCGTGCGTTCCGTTGGTCGTCGTTGGGTCGTGCGAATAAGTCGCGTCAAGTGCGCCGTACTGATTCGCGATCCCGTGGAACTCCTGGGCCAGTATACCGGTGAGGCGGGCTGGATCGCTGCCCCAATAGGACCAGAGATTTTCCTGCGTGGAGACAAAGAACTGATCGTTTGTCGCTATGATCTGGCGGTTCGGATCGGTGCTCGATTCACCGCTCGTCAGGAAGTTGTTGCACCCCCCGGCGGCTACGACTGTGGCCGCGAGCGCGATCCTCGCCGCAACGTGTTTTATATGGTTAGTCACTTCTGGATTCTCCGTTTTGGCTAGCGAGTGAGGCTGAACGAGAGGACAAACGACCGCGTCGGTGGATTGATGAAATAGTCGAGTCCCTGTGTCAGGAACTCAGCTCCGCCCAGGTTTACCTCTGGATCGAAGCCGGTGTATTTCGTCCACGTCTTGAGATTTCTGCCGGCGATGCGAATGTCCGCGCTCGAGAACCCCGTCAGGTTTCTGAACATCTGGGTGTCGAGTGTGTAGGTGAGCGAGATCTCGCGAAGCTTGGCAAAGCTGCCATCTTCGACGAATTGCGCGCCTACAGTTCCGAAGCCGCCACCGTCGCCCTGGAACCAGTTCTGCCAGGCATTGGGCGTCTGGAACGGAATCACGTTGACGCCAGGACCGGCCGTCGTCGGATAGATCTTGGTCGCGTAGTTCACGCCATACTGGCCATTAGTGGCCGTACGGTTCTTCGTATCAATGCCCGTTCCGAAAAAGTCCAGAACGCCGCGCGTGCCGTTCCACACGCTTCCGCCCCTGCGAACATCGAGCAGGCCTGAAACCGAGAGCTTGTGCCAACGCACGTTGCTGCTGTACGACATTGTGTACTTCGGATTCGGATCCGCGATGATCCGCTGGGTCGCATCCGGAACCGGAAGACCATCCCGCCCGAGGAAAAGCGCACCCTTTGGTGCGTTTCCGCACACGGCATCGATGTCGGGAACGACTCCCATGCCCGCGACCGCGACGTTCGTAATGCCGCGTCCGCACCGAACGAAGTCGGATCCTTGAATGACGCCCGGAGCGAAGCCAATCGCCGACGTACCGATCGCGCCGGTGAACCCTTCGGAGTTGTAGTTGATGAACTGGGCGCCGTTGAGGCTCAACACATTTCCCTTGTTGCGTCCGTACTGGACGCCGATATCCCAGGCCGCGTTCGGGAGCTGAATCGGATGAAGATTGAGCGTCAGCTCGAGGCCCTTGTTGGAAATCGTCGCCGCGTTCAGAATCTGCTGATTCGAGCCCGTCGCCGATGCGTTGATCGGCGCGCTCAGAATGATGTCTGACCCGCGCTTGTTGTAGCCGGTCGCGGAGAGATCGATCTTGCTATTGAGAAACGCAAGGTCGGCACCGATCTCCGTTTCCTTGTTTCTCTCAGGTCGCAGATTCGGATTCCCGACGATCAAGCTGGTCGACAACGCACCCTGGCCGTTGATGCCGGATTTGAGAAGATCTCCAAACCCGCCGAGGCCGAAGAACGTGGTGGAGTTGAGGGCGGTAACCGCTGCGTATGCAGGCGGCTCCTTACCGGTCTCTCCGTAGGCGATGTGGAGCTTCCCGTAAGAGAAGATTCCGGTTCGATCGCGATTGTTGAGCAGATTGCTGAAAGTCCAGGCCGCGCTCGCCTTGGGATAGTTGGCTCTGGGATTCGCGCTTCCGAACGTCGAGAACCCGTCGTTCCGGACGCCGAGGTTCACCACGAGTTGATCGAAGAGACTCAGCTCCGCCTGCCCAAAATACGCTTCGATGTGGCGCAGAGCGCGATATTCCTGAACCCGTGGCGTGATCGTGTTCTGGATGTTGTAAGGCGTCGGCGCGATCAGCTGCTCGCCGAACGCATACGTCTGGCGCAGGCGGCGCGAATTCAGATTCTGACCGACCGTGAAAGTCAAATCGGTGTTCGTGCCGAATGTGTGCTTCGCCGTAGCGATAAGGTTGTGATCGATCTCGAGGTTGTTGAGATCGTTGCGCGTGACATTTCCAACTGCATCACCACCGGAAGTCAGCGGCAGCGCCTCGAGTCGCCAGTCGTTGTAGTAGTCCGCGCCGAGTGTCTCGTTGACAGAGAGCCAGTCGAGAGCAGTCCAGTCGACCGTCAGGTTCGAGACTGACCGTCCGAGCTCGCTGCGATTGCCCGGGTTGTCCAGAACGAAGAACGGATTGTCGTAGTAGACATGGTTTTCCATCGCCGGGACGCTCGTGGCATTCGGAAAACGGTAGGCCCGCTGCAGACCATTGGGCAGATACGTGTCTTCGTTGTCGAAGTTGGGCGGCGTGCGAAGCGCGCCGAGCATGACACCAGAAAGATTGGATCCCTTCTGAACGTACTTTCCGCGCGTATCGATGTAGCTGAGGTTGCCGCCGATCTTGAGCTTCGAGCTTATCTGCTGCGTGCCTTTGAGCCGGATCGTGGCACGATTGTACTTGTTGTTGGGGCCCTTCAGATAGCCATTCTGATTCATCAGGCCACCGGACGCGTAGAAGGTCGTGCGATCGTTTCCACCCGACACCTGCAAATTGTTGTCGGCGGTTACGCCCGTATCGAACAACTCGCTGGAATGGTCGAAGAGCGGGGTGCCGGCTGTCGCCGCCGGTCCCCACGAATACCTGGCCACCGAGCAATCGGGCCCTCCGCAGGTAGCCGCGACACCGTTCACTCCCTGCACGAACGTGTGCTGGAGAACATCGGGCATGTTGACCCGGTCGAACGTCTCAGTCGACGAAATCGTGTACTTCGTCGCACCAGGCGTACCGGACTTGGTCGTAATGAGCACAACGCCGTTCGCAGCACGGGCGCCGTAAATGGCGGCGGCCGCGGAACTCTTCAGGATCTGAATGGACTCGATGTCGGCCGGGTTGATGTCCGACGCACGGTTCGGCGCGACAGTGCTCGCGTCGGCGCCCGCCGCAGTGCCAGAGCCGTTCGCGATGCTCTGCGTCGAGAACGTCTGATTGTCAATCGGCTGACCATCGACGACGAACAACGGCTGGTTCGTGCCGGACAGAGACGCCGCGCCGCGGATCTTGATCGATGCGGAAGCGCCGGGCTCGCCCGATTGCGTGCGAACTTCCACGTTGGGTGCCTGCGCCGCCAGAGCGGAAACGACGTTTTGTGGATTGGCCGCGCGCGTCAGCGCGCTGCTGTCGACCGTGTTGATGGTGGTCGTCAGGCGTTCACGTGTCGTCGATGTTCCCGCGCCCGTCACGAGCACGGCGTCGAGGTTGAGCGGATTCACCACGAGCGAGAAGTTCTGGCTGATAGTGGAGCCCGCCGCGAGCACGATTGGTACCTGGCGCGCGCTGTAGCCGATCACGCGGGCAACAAGAACTCCTGACTGCCCGTTCGCTCGGTTGGCCGGAACGACAATCACGTAACGACCTGCATCGTCCGTGTGCGCGCCAGTGGCCGTACCCTGAATGAGAACCGTCGCCCCGGGAAGCGGGACGCCCTGCTCATTCGTCACAGTGCCGGAGATAGTCGTACCGGTCTGAGCACTGGCCACGGACGCGGCGCAGATGAGCACCGCGACCGCTGCGACACACTTTCCTAGAAGGTTCTTGCCTACGCTGTTCTTTGCATTGGGTGGGTGGGAACCGGAATTCGGTCGAGCTCCTGACTGAAAATTATCCAACATACTTCCCCTCCTGAATGTGAACCCGTTCGCACGGGTGACGTGATTGCTCGCTCTGCGACGGAGCGGGCATTGATGCGCAATCCGGATTGCGCGTTCGTTAACCGTTTCTCCAAAACGGTGGTTGGCGGCACGATGTGCGTGCCGAAGCGCACTGCATTGGTCCGAAGAGCGTTCATTGGAAATAGTAGGCACTTGTAACAGCGAGTGCCAGGTGCTGGCTTAGACAGCTGAAGGGGAAATTTCGTCTGGTCATGAGCACGAATAGTTGCGCGAACGATCCTCGAAATGCTGTGGATGAGCTGTTGCGCCGGGGGTTTTCACCCTATTCCAAAGTGCCTGCTACCTATAGAGTTGCGAGCGAGAGCTGCGAACGTGATACGGAGAGTTGAAGGCGCGGCACGGAGACTTGCGGGGCCCCCAGACCTCCACGCGATGCCCAGTCGCGGTCGCGATCCTTACAGGGCTCTCACGGTGCCGGCGGCGAGCGCGGGAAGCAGATCGCGCTCACGAACTCCTTCCGCGAAGGGTCCGAGCAGGTGGCTGATGCTGTTCGCGTAATAGCTCACTAGCGGCCGGTTGCCCGGCATCACCGAATATCCCGCACCGATCCTCACCAGGATCCGCCGCATCTTCAACATGCGCCATGCGCGGTCGAAGATCTCCTCCACGCTTCCCTCGCGATGGATCACGCGCGCGTTGAGCTCGCGCAGCACATCGCGCATCTCACCCATGCGCGCGATCAGCTGCTCGTGCGAGATGAAATCTCCGTCGAAGCTCTGAACCGCCGCGCACGCGAGCGTCACCGGAGTCACGGGAATGATGGCGGCGATTCTCTCCATCACGGAATCGGAAAACGTCTGAACGCGCGCCAGTCGCTCCGCTCGGTCGATCGCGAACAATCCTCCCGTCTCGCGCTCCTGCTGCTCGAGCCACGGGGCCAGCGGAAACGGTTCTCCGATCACAACCGATGCGCGTCCGTATCGCCTCCACCTTCGCGCGACCAGACGCGCCATGTTCCACCACACGTAGCGCAGCACCTCACCGAGCTGAGCGTGCCGCGGCGGACGCTTCCGCCCCTCCCGCGCATCCAGCTCGCGCAGGAGCGAGCGGTCCTCCAGCACGCGATCGTAGTTGATCGCCACCGGCACGACGTAGAGCCGCTGCCGCATCGACGGCTCCCGCGCGACGCCGAGCACGTAGTCGAGGAGCCCGATCTTCGCCTTGCCGAGCTTTCCGTCGCGGCTCAATCCGCCCTCGAGGAAGATTCCCTGCGTCACACCATTGCGCGTGATGAGCTGCACGTACCGCTCGAGCACGGTGTGATAGAGCCTCTCCCGATATTTCCGGCGGATGAAATACGCGCCGAACGATTTGAAGATGTACTCGAGCGGAAAGGTGCGCGCCCACTCGCCGACGGCGTACGAGATCGCCACCTGCCCCGAGAGCACGTATCCGACTAGCACGTAGTCGGCGTTGGATCTGTGATTCATCAGATAGATCACGATCGCATCGCGCGGCAGCGCGCCCTGCGAGGAGTGCCCCGCGTATTCCACCGACACCTTATAGAAAAAGTTGAGCAGCACACGGCTGACGACGAGGCCGATCTTGTAGTAGGTGAGGATGTTGAAGAACGGCACGATCTCATCGATGTACACTTCGACCCGGCTCCATGCCTTTCCTTCGTCCATGGAGTTCTCGGCGGCGTGTTCCCTGACGGCCTGTGCGATTGCCTCGTCCGCTAGAAGAGTCTCCCGAATGAATGGCTTCTTAGTGAGCTTGAAGCGGTCGATGCGCGAGCGCGAGCGATGGAGCGCGCGCAGGGCGATCCCCGTGGCGCGCAGGCGCACGACGACCGTCGCGACCAGAGCGGCGAGAAGAGTGACTCCGAGAATCCACGCAGCTGGCGCCATGACGGAGGTTAAGATCCGCCGCGGGACGAATCACCGCAAATGCAAAAGCGCGCCACTGGATGATTCCGGCGGCGCGCCTTCGAATTCCGGCCCGCTATGCGGGCAGGAGACTTACGTCGTCGGGACGAGATCGACGAACCAGATCACTGCCGGCACGTTGAACGCGGCCGTCTGGGGCGCGGAAGTCCCGGCGACGGAACGCGGGAAGTAATACACCGAGAAAGCAGTGCCCGCGCTGTTCACAGCGGCCGCGTGAAGCTGACCGGCCAGGGGAGCCGCCGCCGTTGGTCCGGCGGCGGAAGCGTTAACCGTGCCGGAGCCAGCCGTCGTGACTCGAACCGCGGCATTCCCGGTCGCGCGGGAGATGTACGCCGATGATGCAAAGGCAGCGATGTTCGCGGCGGTGGCCGGTGGCGTCGCCGGATCAGTGGGGGCGGTCACAACGTAGGCATCGATCGCACCCGTGCTGGCGTTTACGGCGCGCAGCGCGATCTGTCCAGCCACAACCGCCGGAGCATCGTCGTTGATCACGATGAAGTGGACGTGCGTCGGCGTTTCACGCGTCAGCAGAAGCGTGTAGCGAGAATTGGCGTTGAACGTGATGGTCGTGTCGACCATGAACGCCGACGTGACTGCCGGCAGGTTGCTGTTCGGGAATACCCGAATGTGACGCGCCTTGGCTTCGACCGGCTGGTGCTCGCTTCCCTGGCGAAAGGCGAAGTTCTGAATGGCCTCGAATGAGAAGTTCACCTGGTCGATCATTCGGACATCGACGCCGCTCGAGTCCGCGAGGCCGTTGATGAACCGCACACCCGCGAGGGGTGGCAAGCCTGGATCGGTGACGTTGTCCTTGCCGCATGCGCTGAGTGCGGCCGTGGCGATCATGAGCGTAGCGAGACGAGAAAGACGCATTAGCAGTACTCCAGAAAAAAGGCGAAAAGTTGGTCGGCTCGAAGCGAGCCGGTTACCTCAGACGTCCATTACGAGCCGTTCGGCGGAGGCGGATTCGTCTGCCGCTCCGGGGACGAGCTTGAAAAAAGGCTCCTGCTCAACGCGAACGCCAGAAAGGCCGCTGCCGCCGCTCCAACCACGAGAATCGTCCTGCTGCGCGAGAACTGACGCTCCTTGACGTCCTGGACCAGAGTCGTCCCTATCGTCAGGGGCTCCCCCGACCATTTGTTGCTCCCGCCGTTGAAGTAGCTCACCGAGCTCACAGAAACGACGTACGAAGAATCGGTTCGGGAGGTAAGCGTCCCTTCAATCACCTGCGCCGACGGACCCACACTCGGACCCAGAATCAATCGACCCTGGTCGTTCAACGGAAAAACCAGAACCGTACCTGGCGTCGCTGCTGGCGGCACCGGCGCGTACGTGTAGCAACCCGACGACACACCCATCAAGAACGCCAGCAGACAACCGCCCAAAAAACGCTTCACCGACAAGCCGGCCGGTCGCCCCCTCTCGGCGCGACCGACAACCTGTCCGGAAAATCCATCGTGATTCATCTGAACTACCCCTCGGGAAGGCGTGGGTATCAAAACCCGTACGTTCCCTTTGCCGCAACCCCAGTAGTTGTATAGCTCGGCTTGATGCGGGCGAACAGCTCCTGATAAGGAACCGGCCACTCGAGCGCGGTTCCCTGAACGAGATCGCCCCACCCACGTGAATCGATGAACCATTGGCCGTAACCGATCATGCTCGTCTCAGTTCGCTTCTCCCACTTCATTGCCTCCATGATGTTGCCGCAGGCGGTGGTCGTGAAGTTGGGTGGCTGCGGGACACGCGGTACGCAGGCGTTGCCGCCGGGTACCTGGTCGGTCAGCGCGTTGATCACCGTCAGTGCAGCCAAGCCGGCGCGCACGCGGGACTTGTTGATGAGAGGAATCGCGGCGGCGAAATTGCCCGCTCTGATGTAGCCCTCTGCCGCTAGCATGTCGTTCTCGACGACCGCGAACTGAACGTAGGGCGCGTTGCCGCCCGTCGCACGAATGGCCCAGCTGCGCCAGTTGTCGTAGTACCAGGTGCCCCACGGATCGGCTGGCGTGTCTTCACCTGGCGGACGATTCCGGAAGTAGAGAATGCTTCCCGCCACCGGACCGGTCCTGCTCGCGCCCCCCGTAGCCGCGTTTTGCGTCGCCCGATCTTCCCCGGAGGGGAATCTCTTGTCAGGCGTACGGAGCAGGAACGGAGTGCGGGACAACAGTGCCTGCTGAAGCCACGCATCGTAGGCCCCGGTCGTGTCGGCCATGCCGAGTATGAACGGAGTCATTTGACTCCACCCCGACGATGTCGCAAGCTGAGTGAGAACCGCTCCGCTCCAGCCTGTGGTGGCGTTCGTCTGAATGACGAAGTCGGCGGTGATGCCGTTCGTGGCATCGGCGATGATGGCGGTCCAATCCTCCGCGGCCAGTTGAGCGGGCGTGCGGGCGAGACCGGCACGGAACTTTGCTTTGTACGAGCGCAGCACTTTGATGAAGTCGGCCTGGCTCGTTGCGGTCAGCTGCGAGAGCCAGTCGATCGGGATCGGAAAGCCGTTGGTCCCAGTCGTCGCGGCCGCGCTGCTGGCAATGTTGATCGCCGAATCCAGACTCTTGAGCGCCACGTCCATGACATCCGCCGACTTGGACAGCGGCGGGATTGTGGTGACGGGCACTGCTGCGGTCAGAATCGCTGCGGAGTCATAGAAAAGCGCGAGGTTGCCGAGGGCGTATCCGAGCGTGAAGTACGCAAACGATTTCGCGCGCGCATCGCGTGCCGGCGAGCCAGTGCTGATCCCGGCGGCGGCGAACTTGTCCAGCGCCGCTATGGCGTTGGCTGCACCGCGCGCGTTTCGGCTGAGGAAGTCGAAGTCGCGGAAATTTCCGGCGTTAACGGTGTTGCCGATCGAGTTGTCGATCGGGCTGCGCGGAATCGCGCCGCGCGTTCCCATGCCGAAGTTTCCGAGCTGCGAAGAACTCTCGAACGACATCGTGATCGTCTGAGTGAAGATGTCGTCCGCACTTGCCTGCTGTCCGTTGTACATCTGCTGGAACAGCCTGGAGACGATCGTCTCCACGTCCCTTGGTGAACCGAAGACCTTAGCGACGTTCGGCTGATTCGGGTTCGTCACCGTCAGGTCGTTACAGCCCGCGACGAAAACCGCCATTCCGAGCACCACAGCCGCCATCAGTCTGACATTAGTTCTGAAATACATCTCAAGACCTCACTGAAACTGGGAGAGGGAGTGGAGCGGGCCGGAAAAGCCGGCCCGCTCCACAACTGTATTGTTGTCCTAGAACGAAGTCGAAAGCTGGACGGTGTACGTGCGCAGATTCGGGAAGCGATATCCTGCCACAGGAGTCAGCGCCGAGGAGTTGAGCGGTCCGGTGGTGTTGCCCGACTCCGGATCGAACCCTCTGTACTTGGTCCAGGTGTGCAGGTTGCGGCCGACGAAACCGATCTTCCAGTCGCCGGTTCCCGCGAGCGCGCCGACCCGGTAGTTCACGCTGAGCTCACGCAGCTTCACGTAGCTCGCGTCCTCGACCGAGAAGGTGCTCGGACCGAGCGCGTCATACAGTCCGCCGACGCCGGAGCTTCCGCCCGGAGAGTTCGATGCCCCACGTCTCCAGTAGTAGCCGATCGGCTTCGCATTCTCGACCGTCGCGCCGTTCTGATCGATCTCCTTGCTCTGCAGATCTCCCAGCGACCAGTGGTAGGCGATGTTCCACAGCTTCTGGCCGCGGTACGCGTCCAGAAGCCCGTACACGTTGAACCGCTTGTAGTCGAGACTCTGAGAGAGACCCCAGTGGTACTTCGGCAAGCCGTTGCCAACAGGCACGAACGCGATGTTGTTGGTCGAATCGCGCAGCGTGATCGGCATGCCCCAGTTGGTCCTGTCGCCCCAGGGGCCGGTGCCCAGCGGAAGGTTGGTGCTCCACAGATTGCGCGTGATGCCTTCGCTCATCTGGTTGCCCTGACCGACCCAGACGATGAAGCCTTGGTCGTTCGTTCTGAACGAGCTGTTCGCGCTGCCGCAATCCGCGCTGAATGGAGCCGGCAGCTGACTGCACCGTCTGACGTAATCGAATCCGTAGATCGTGCCGATCTGCTCGCCCGTGCGGAACTTGAAGATGTCGAACGCGTTCCCTGGTCCGGGCGTGATCGTGCCGACGAACTCCGGCACATCCAGACGCTGGATGATAGAGTTCGTGCGGTCATAGATCAGGCGCGTCGACCAGTTGAACGATTCGCGGCTGATGATCGGAACGTTCACCGTGGCTTCGAAGGTCTTGTTCCGAATCACGCCGGCATTGAGCCACTGGCTCTGGAAGCCCGTCGCCGTCGGCGCCTTCACCGGCAGGATCTGGCGGTCGATGGTTGCCCTTGCCCACGAAAGATTCATGGAGACCCGATGGAAGAACTCGAGATCCGTGCCCAGCTCCGTCTCGCGGTTGATCTCGGGTTTCAGGTCCTTGTTGCCAAGGAAGGCAGGATTGAGCGTTCCGCCCGTACCGATCGTGTAGGTTTCGTACTGCGCGTTGAAGCGGGGACGCTGACCGGTGGTTCCGACGGACGCCCGGAGCTTGAACAGGCTCAGCGCGTCGGCAGCGGGCCACCACGGCTCGCGAGACGTGATCCACGCCGCCGACCCGCGTCCGAAAGTCTGCCAGCGGTTTCCTGCCCCGAACAGCGAGCTTCCGTCGCGGCGGACGAGGCCGCCGAGGATGTAACGGTCCTTGTACTCGAAATCGAGCCCGGTGAAGAAGCCCATGTCGCGCACTGTCTGCGTTCCGGAAGCTATACTAAAGTTCTGGGTCGCTGCGTCAGCGGTCTCTAGACCGGATACAACGATACCAATTCCGTTCGCCGAGTCGGCGCGGAGTGTCTGATCCGAATAGACGTAGCGCGTGGTGAAAGTCGCATTGAGGTCATTGAACCACGTACGGGTTGCGGCTCCGCTGAACGAGGTTGTGAAAGATTCGTTGTCGAACCCGCCATTCTGAATGAAGCCGGAGGCCGCGCTTGGATTGGAGCTCGTCGTGCGCCAGCCTTTGTCGCGCAGCTGAAGCGAATTACCCGTTGAACGATCGTACCCGAAGTCGCCTTCGAAGTTTACCCAGTCGAGGGGCGTAAATCGAACCTGAGAGCCACCGACGAAGCGCGTGCCGCGGTCGGTACGGTGGTTGTACGCCGTGGAATAGAGCGGGTTGAAGTTCTGGTCACCCTGCGACAGCGGATTGTGCCGAATGTCGATGCGGCCGAGGTTGTCCGTCGCGGTGAGATCGGCCATCCAAGGGGCTCTCGTCAGGTTGAACCATGTTCCGGCGGCACCCGAGGTTTCGTCGAAGGTGGATCCGTGGTCGACCGAGGAGCTGTAGTACGAGTTCACGTTGGCGCTGATTCTGTCGCCGAAGCGCTGGTCGACGTTGACACGGGCCGAGTTGCGGGTGAAGCCCGGCAGGAACTTGACCGCTCCTTCCTGCACGAAGTTCGACAGGCTCGCGTAGATGCCGGTGTTGTTCGCCTTTCCGCGCATGTCGATATTGGTATTGCCGTATCGTGATGGAGTCACGACCTGGCCGACCGGATCTCTCATGTGCGGCCACTGCGTCACCTGGAAGATGCTGACGAGATTGTTGAGCGACGGTGCGCTGGCGACTCCGTAGTCGCGCAGGAAAAGCTGCGGCGGCAGCGAGAAATCCTCGCCCGAGTTGTTGATGCGCTGAACCTCATCGTCCCACGTGATGTAGCGGGCGCATGGCGATCCGCCGGCCACATCGCGGCTGCAGAAGAACTTGCCAGTTGGATCCATCGCGAGAGTACTGTGCTGGGCCAGCGGGAACGCACGCTCGATATCGCTCGTGCCAGCTTCAGTGCGAACCCCGAAGCGCACACCTTGGGGCGCGTTCTTGCCGCTCTTGGTGGTGATGTTGATGACGCCCGCACCTGCGCGCGCTCCGTACAGGGAGGCAGCGGCGGCACCCTTCACGATTTCAACATCTTCGATGTCGGCAGGGTTGATCTCGGGAAGCGCACCCTGAAGCGGCACTCCGTCCAGCAGATAGAGCGGCTCCTGGGTTCGCCCGGTGGCGTTGAGCGAAACGGGACCGCGCAGAACGATCGACGGCGCGGCGCCCGGACGGCCACTCGCGTTCACGATCAGCGCGCCTGGGATCTTTCCCTGCAGCTGCGTAAGTGCGTTCGAGCCGGAGACAGGCATATCCGATGTGTCGACCCGTGTGACGGTGAACGGCAGCTTGATTGCTTCCGTTGCTCTCGTCACGCCAGTGACAACGACGGCGCTCAACTCGGTCAGGTCCTTCTTGAGACTGAAGTCGACCGACTGCGCGCCGGCGGCGAGCGCAATCGGGTTGGAGCCAGGCTGATAGCCGATGGCGCGCGCCCTCAGCACGAGCAGCTGCCCGCGAACTCTGCCGGCGGGAACGGTGATGGTGAAAGCCCCCGACTGGTTCGTGGCCACCGAGATGTTGAGCTCGGAGAGGAACACGTTGGCACCCGCGAGCGGCTGGCCCTGGTCGGAGATCACGCGGCCCGTAATGACAGCGGCCTGTCCCTGGGCAAGAGCCGGCGCTACGAAGACCAGCGCAAAGAGAGCTCCAGCAAAAAACCTCGTAGAACGTAATAGTTTCGTCATGCGTACCTCAGAAGGATTTCGAAGAATCGCGAAAGAGACTGACGTCTTGGCACCTCGGGTGGGGGTGCCTCACCAGCCCAGTGGACGGGTGGAAATTCCTCCTTCTGCTGGGAAAAGGGTGCGCGTAGCGTGGAAAATCGGGTTTCGATTCAGTCGTCCAACCGAACTGCAAATAGCAAAAGGAGAAGGCCGGCTAGGACGGACGGGTTTTCCGGGCTAGCGATCTCCTTGTTTATCTTTATCCACGATTTTTTTGTGCGCCCGGCGGGGCGCTTTTTCTACGTCGCTGACGACTAAGAATTCTGCTGTTAAGGTTCGGCGAAAAGTCGCCGCGCCAAAGTTATAGTGCTCCTTCGCGAGCCGCGCAAGACTTTCCGGTGTCTAAGTGGCCGATTGCCGCTAGCGAGCCCGTGCTTGCCGGTCGACTGAAAACTCGAATGGCTGCTGAACGAACTGCCGCACCGCGTGGCCATTCTTGACGGCAGGGATGTAGCTGGCGCTTTCGAGGGCGACGCGCACCGCCTCCGTGAAGAGCGGCGCGGTGGACGAGACGATCCCGACCGTGCCCGATTCCACCCGACCCGTGGTGTCCACTACGAACTCCGCGATCACCAACCCCTGGATGCCGGCGGCGAAGAGCGGTGGGGGAAAGCTCAGTTCCAGCAGCCTGGTCGTGTCGAGAATCGCCCGTCGATCAACCTGGTCGGCGTTGAAGACAGCCAGCTGCGCGATGAGTGACTGGAGATCCACGGAAGGCGTTGGTCTCGACGTGATCGGATCAGTGTCGGGCCCGCGTGACCAGATGAGAATCGTGCCGCAGCTCGAGACATCCCGCGTATATAGGTAGCGGACAGGAGCAGTGGTCGATCCGAGATAAAGCTCGATACCGTGGATGCTCGTGGGAGAAAAGCTGTCGAGATCTACCTCGCCCGATGGCATTGGCGTGCCGTCGATCCAGATTAGCGGCCAGCACGTCCGGCCCCGCAGCCTGATGCCCGTGATCCCACCTCGCCCGCGCACCGCCGTTACTCCAGGTACGTGCTGGAGAAGCTGGCCAAGCAGGCGCGGGCCCTCGTGGTCTATCTGATCGCGCGTGATGAAATAGCCGTTCGATCTCTTCTCGAGCCGCTCGTAGTAGCCGGCGAGCCGGCCGGTATAGTTCATTCGCGAAGGACGGACAACAACCGGCGGCAGCGTGGTCGCGAGCGGTTTGAGGCGGATCGACACCATCGCATCGCCTCCCTGAGCAACCTCGACGCTCACCTGTGCGGGGGCGAATCCGAGCCGCCTGACGCTCAGCGTTCGCGCGCCATAAGGCACGCCTCCCAGATGGAACACGCCCTGATCGTCGGTGAAGGTGCGAACCCGCGCTCCGTCGACTGTCACTTCGGCGCCGAGCAGCGGAGCCCCCGCAGAATCGGTGACCGTTCCAGCGACATTGCCCAGTGCCTGTCCATTCGCTCGCGCACCGCAGAGGATGAACGCCGACGCAGCGCACGCAGCGAGCGCTACGCGCGCTCGTCGACCCGGCATCAGCACAGGCTTGCGCATCCGGCCCCCCGGAGACCATCCAACTCCTGCCCCCTATCGCAACCGTCAATCACTCGGCGCAGGGGTGTTCGCGTGGCAAGGTAGCAGTGGGTTCGACACGCAACAATAGCGCGTGGCTCGAAGCTTGTGCATCGTCTTCCCTTCACCAGGCATTCCGGAGGCTTCCTTTGCGTCGAAACTTCGCAGTCATTGTAGCGCGCTTCTCAATGATCATGGCCATTGCCGCGTGCGCATCTTCGGGCGCGGTCGGCGCCACGGCGCGCACTTCTGCCGACAAGATCACACGCTCCGAGATCTATGCGTCGAGCGCGACGAACGCGTACGAGCTGATAAGCCGTCTTCGGCCAAACTGGCTTCGTCCCGGTGCAACTGGCTCCATCGGGGGCGGAGTAGTGCTGAGTCAGGCGATCCTCGTTTATCTCAACAATCAGCGCCTTGAAGATCTCAACGCGCTCAAGACGATCAGCGTCGATGGACTCGAGTCGGCACAGTGGATCGATGCGTCGAGAGTGCAAACCGTGTTGAACGATGTTCCGAGCGGCGCGGTCGCCGGCGCCATCGTGCTGAAGACGCGCTAGCACGAAAAAGAAACGGGTGCAGCGCCAGATCCCGCTTTACCGCAAGCCCGTTTTTGGCTGACTTACCGGAAGCCCGTTTTGGCCGATGGAGCAGGCTGCTGCGGCGACGCGGGCGCCTTCACGGGCGTGGCTTCCCTCCCGTTTTCCCGCGCCGGATCCATTTTGTCCCGACTGCTTTCGGGCGGCTGCAGGATCCCGCTCCCCG
>Ga0097691_1000769_pt1 | contig 25954 bp, 29 predicted proteins | sample NGESurdeep072012_8_FD_72858 | JGI IMG/M metagenome (GOLD analysis project Ga0097691, IMG submission 72858) | Arctic peat soil microbial communities from Barrow, Alaska - NGEE Surface sample 210-1 deep-072012 | ecosystem: Environmental > Terrestrial > Soil > Wetlands > Peat ... | reverse complement strand
GGCGGCAGCTTGCGCTCGGGATGATCGAGCGCGGCAAGCAGACGCTGCACGCGATCGAGCGACAGATCGATGCGCTTGGGATGCAGCGCGGTCAGCCGCGCGACGATGGAGTCGATGGGAGTCATTTGATCCGTGTCTGCCATACCCGCGGGCCGATATCGGGAATCCTCAATATCGGCATATAATTAGCGCGCAAGTCGGCTAGAGCTGACTTGCGATGGGGTATCCAGTAAACACTGGGCTTTCGATATTCAAGCACCGGGGCTACTGGATCATCCGCCGTCGCGAATGATGACGCCTGTATGAATTCACGCGTGTGCCGGAACCGGCAAGCGCTGCTGCGTGGCCGGCGCCGGCGCCTTGGTCAATAGCCGGCACAGTTCCGCCAGCGTCGCCCGCAACTTGTGCCGATGCACCACCATGTCCACCATACCGTGCTCGGTGAGATATTCGGCGCGCTGGAACCCTTCCGGCAATTTTTCCCGGATTGTTTGCTCGATCACGCGCGGGCCCGCAAATCCGATCAGCGCGCCGGGTTCCGCGATGTGGACGTCACCGAGCATCGCATAGGAGGCGGTGACGCCGCCGGTAGTGGGATTGGTGAGCACGACGATGTAGGGCTTCCTCGCCTCGCGCAGCATCTGCACGGCGACGACGGTGCGCGGCAATTGCATCAGCGACAGGATGCCTTCCTGCATGCGCGCGCCGCCCGAGGCCGCGAACATGATGAAGGGCGTGGCCCTTTCCACCGCAGTTTCCAGCCCTTTGATCACCGCCTCGCCGGCCGCCATGCCGAGCGAGCCACCCATGAAGTCGAAGTCCTGCACCGCGATCACCACCGGCAAGCCTTCGAGCTTGCCGAGGCCGAGCTTCACGGCGTCGTGCAAGCCGGTCTTGGTGCGTGCGTCCTTCAGCCGGTCGGCATAGCGCCGCTCGTCGCGGAACTTGAGTGGATCGACCGCCACTTCCGGCACGCCGATGTGGAGCCAGGTCCCGCCATCAAACATCTGCTTCAGCCGCATCGGCGCGCTGACGCGCATGTGATAGTTGGAGCTCGGTATGACGAACTGGTTGGCCTCGACGTCCTTGTAGAACACGAGCTGGCCGGTCTCCGGACATTTGATCCAGAGGTTTTCCCGCGTCTCGCGGCGCAGGAAACTGCGAATCTTCGGCCGGACGACGTTGGAGATCCAGTTCATGTTTTCTGTCATGCCCGGGCCTGACCCGGGCATCCATCTAAAAGGTGAAACCAGCTTAGTAGTTAGATGGATTGCCGGGTCAAGTCCGGCAATAACAGCTAACCTTAAATTTATGACGCGGTCGCGACCTTCCGAGCCTTGCGGACGCCCTCGGCCAAGACGGAAACGAGATCGGTCACCGCCTTCACCGTGTCAGGTCCCGCTTTGCCGTTGTTGTCGAGGCTCTTGCGCAGTTCATCCACCAACGCGGAGCCGACCACGACGCCGTCGGCATTCGCGGCGATAGCACGGGCCTGCTCTGCGCTTCTCACGCCGAAGCCGACCGCGACCGGCAGCTCGGTGTGCCGCTTGATACGCAAAACCGCAGTGGCGACCTTGCTTGCATCGGGCGCGGCCGTGCCGGTGATCCCCGCGATCGAGACGTAATAGACGAAGCCCGAGGTGTTGTTGAGCACGGTCGGCAGCCGCTTGTCGTCGGTGGTAGGCGTGGCGAGACGAATGAAATTCAGGCCCGCCTTGAGCGTCGGCAGGCAAAGTTCCTCGTCTTCCTCCGGCGGCAGATCGACCACGATCAATCCGTCGACGCCGCCTGCTTTCGCATCAACGAGGAAGCGATCGACGCCGTAGGTATAGATCGGATTGAAGTAGCCCATCAGCACTATCGGTGTCGCGTCGTCGGTTTTGCGGAACTCGCGCACCAGCGCCAGCGTCTTGGTCATGCGCTGGCCGGATTTCAATGCGCGCACGCCGGCGGCCTGGATCGCCGGCCCATCCGCCATCGGATCGGTAAACGGCATGCCGAGCTCGATTACGTCGGCGCCGGCTTTCGGCAGCATCTTGGTAATCGCGAGCGAGGTGTCGTAGTCGGGATCGCCCGCCATGGTGAAGGTCACCAGCGCGGCGCGGCCTTCGTCTTTCAGCGCGGCGAAGCGCCTGTCGATGCGGGTGGTCATCGCTTCTTACTTTCCAAAAACGCGGCCACCGAATCGAGATCCTTATCGCCGCGGCCGGAGATGTTGACCACCATCAGGTGATCCTTCGGCTTCGTCGGCGCGATCTCCTGCACTTTGGCCAGCGCATGCGCCGGCTCCAGCGCCGGGATGATTCCTTCCAGCTTGCTGCAAAGCTGGAACGCCGCCACCGCTTCATCGTCGGTCGCGGACAGAAACTTCACGCGGCCCATGTCGTTGAGCCAGGCATGCTCGGGGCCAATGCCGGGATAATCGAGACCGGCGGAAATCGAATGTGCTTCTTCGATCTGGCCGTCGTCGTTCATCAACAGATACGTGCGATTGCCGTGCAGCACGCCCGGCCTGCCGCCGGCGATCGAGGCCGCGTGCTTGCCGCTGTTGAGTCCAAGGCCGGCCGCTTCCACGCCGTAGATTTCGATGGCGCGGTCGTCGAGGAACGGATGAAACAGGCCCATGGCATTGGAGCCGCCGCCGATGCAGGCGATCAGCGAATCGGGAAGACGGCCTTCGGCCGCCATGATCTGCTCGCGCGTCTCGCGGCCGATGATCGACTGGAAATCGCGCACCATCGCGGGATAAGGGTGCGGGCCCGCCACCGTGCCGATGCAGTAGAAAGTGTCGGTGACATTGGTCACCCAGTCGCGCAATGCCTCATTCATCGCATCTTTTAGCGTCTTAGAACCCGATTCGACGGCGCGAACCTCGGCACCGAGGATCTGCATCCTCAGCACGTTCGGCTTCTGCCGTTCGACGTCCACAGAGCCCATATAGACGATGCAAGGCAGTCCGAACTTGGCACACAGCGTGGCGGTGGCGACGCCATGCATGCCGGCACCGGTCTCGGCGATGATGCGGGTCTTGCCCATGCGCAGAGCCAGCATGATCTGGCCGAGCACATTGTTCACCTTATGCGCGCCGGTGTGGTTGAGTTCCTCGCGCTTAAAATAGATCTTGGCGCCGCCACAGTGCTGGGTGAGCCGCTCGGCGAAATAGAGCGGCGACGGCCGCCCCACATAGGTCGCGAGATGGCCGTCCATCTCCTTCTGGTATTTCGGATCGGCCTTGGCGTCGGCGTAGGCCTTCTCCAACTCGAGGATCAGCGGCATCAGCGTCTCGGCGACGAAGCGGCCGCCATAGATGCCGAAGTGCCCGCGCTCGTCGGGGCCGGTGCGGAAGGAATTGGGCTGCTGCGCGGTCATGCGTTGCTCACGACATTTGATGCGTCGAGGAGCAATGGGTCGGCCATGCGGGCGGCGCGAATGAAGGCGCGGATCTTGTTGAGGTCTTTTTCGCCAGGAGCGCGTTCAACACCCGAGGATACATCGACGCCCGGCGCGCCGGTGATACGAATCGCTTCAGCGACGTTATTCGCATCGAGCCCGCCCGACAGCATGAACGGAATTCCCGGATCGATGTTCTGCAGCAGCGTCCAGTCGAACGGCTTGCCGAGCCCGCCCGGACGCGTGGCGTCCTGCGGCGCGCGCGCATCGAAGATCAGCCAGTCGACGACCTTGGCATAAAGACGGATCGGCGACAGATCGCCGCGCTCGGCGATCGGCAGCGCCTTCATCACCGGCAGGCCGAAGCGGGTGCGCACTGCCACCACGCGATCGGGCGTCTCGGTGCCGTGCAGCTGCAGCATGTCTGGTTTCAACGCAGCGACGATGTCGAACAGCTCCTCATCGGTGGCATCCACCGTGAGCGCGACCTTGCCGGCGCGGCCCTGCACGCGGGTCCCGAGCATGCGCGCGGCTTCCAGCCCGAGATGGCGCGGGCTCGGGGCGAAGAACACGAAGCCGACCAGATCGGCGCCGGATTCCAGCGCCACATCAAGCGCTTCCGGGGTCTTGAGGCCGCAGATTTTGACCGACAAAGGCATGGTGGGGCGTTCTACCGCCTTCTCCAGCCGGCCGCAAAGCGGAACCGCTTGGGCCTGGTTAAGGAATTGGCGGCGGGATGAACAACGGCGGGCTCGGCTCCAGAGGGGTCGGCTCGCTGGTGCCGAAGCGGCGGCGGATGGTCTCCAGCTCGTCGTGCAGGGCGCGCACGTCGGCATCGAGCTTGCGGGCAATGCGCCGCCACTTGCTCTGCCGGATCCAGGCGGCGATGCCGCCGATCAGCACGCCGAGAATCACCAGCACGAAGATGAGCACGAACAGCGGCAGGGTCGCCGCATAGGCCGGGCTGATCGAGGAGAACGGATCGAACGAGACTGTCACCGCCTGCCGGTTGGCCACCGCAAAGGCGATGATGACCACCGCCAGTGGAACGACGATCAGCACCGTAACGATTTTGCGGAACATGGTCATCTCGTGTCCCGTTCGAGCGAGCGCGTGAGCCGCGAGCGACGATCCGGCTCGCGACGCGCGCCGTCGCTTATCCGGGGCCCATAGAGGTCGCCGCCTTACGCGCCGCCGGTCTTGTTCAGGCGCTCGCGCATTTCCTTGCCGGTCTTGAAGAACGGCACCGACTTCTGATCGACCGAGACATGGGCGCCGGTGCGCGGATTGCGGCCGGTGCGGGCCGGCCGGTGCTTGACCGAAAAGGCGCCGAAGCCGCGCAACTCGACGCGGTCGCCCTGGGCCATGGCGTTGGTGACCTCGCCGAGGATCGCGTTGACGATGTTCTCGACGTCGCGCTGATAAAGGTGGGGGTTCTGGGCGGCAATACGTTGCACAAGCTCGGACTTGATCATCGACGCCGCCCTACTCGGTCAATTGGAGGAAGCAGGGTGCCAAAGCGCCAAGAGACCGTCAAGGTTAAGTCGCTCGACCGCTTGCACCGCACCCCACTCCTCGACGCGGTGCGCAACGGCGCTCAAGCCCACCGCCTCGAAGGTCCAGGCGGCGAGATGGAGGAAGGAAAGCTCGCTGAATCGCGGTTGCAGCGAGTAATCGCGCACCGGCGTGTTGGCCGGCACCTTCTTTTCCTTCTCGAGCCAGGCCAGCGCGGTCTTCTCGTTGCCGAGGCCGTCGATCAGCTTGAGCCCGACCGCCTGCCGGCCGGTGAACACGCGCCCGTCGGCCACGTGCGCAAGCTGGGCGTCGTCCATCTGGCGACGATCCTTCACCAGACCCTTAAACCACGCGTAGGAGTCGAGCACGATCGCCTCGATGGCGGCACGCGCCTCCGGGCTGGTCGGTTCGAAGCCGTTGGGCGCGGCCTTGAGCGGCGAGGATTTGATCTCCTCGACCTTGATGCCGATGGTCTTGAGCACGTCGGTGAAGTTCGGATACTGGAACAGCACGCCAATCGAGCCGACCAGCGAGGTGTCCTGCGCCACGATGTGCTCGGCCGAAAGCGCCGCGATATAGGCGCCGGAGGCGGCAAGCCCGTCGACCACCACCACCATTGGCTTTTTCGCCCGCAACTCGCGCAGCGAGTCGTAAAGCTGCTCGGACCCCGCGGTGGTGCCGCCCGGGCTGTCGATATGCACGATCACCGCGCGCGCGCGCGACCTGCCCAGCCGCTCGAGCGCCTCGACGCGATCCTGGTTGTTGCGGATTAGGCCCTGGATCTTGATGCGGGCGATGCTGGCGCCGCGCGGCGTCCATCGGCTCCCGGGGACCAGCACGATGGCCGCAACCACAAGCGCGAGCAGGGCGATCACAATCGCGCTGACGCGCCAGAACGTGAGTTTGCGCCGCATGCGGCGGCGATCGACGATTGCATCGGCATCGAACGACATGGCTGCGGTCCATTTTGCTGGCGCATGATCTTATCCGAAAACCGGTTCCCGATGTTCGGGATCATGCGCTCGTCGAATCGTGCCCCGATAATACCCCTCAAGGGCCGGTCTTACTTAGGCTTCCGACCGGCTTTTGGCACGGTCATGGCATAAAAAATAACCCCCGGGTCAAGCCCGGGGGTCAATTCGCTAAGCCCGTGAAACGGCCGGTTGCCGGCCTATTCCTCGGCCTTTTCGGTCTCAGCCTTGTCGGCGTCGACGTCGGCGTCGGTCTCGGCCTTGTCGCCGGCCCGCTGCTTGAGCGCGGCGCCCAGGATGTCGCCGAGCGAAGCACCGGAATCGGTGGTGCCGTACTGCGCGATCGCTTCCTTCTCCTCGGCGACTTCCAGCGCCTTGATGGAGACGGCGACCTTGTGGGTCTTGCGATCGAACTGGGTGACGCGGGCGTCGACCTTCTGCCCGACCGCAAAGCGTTCGGGGCGCTGGTCGCCGCGCTCGCGCGCCAGCTCGGAGCGCTTGACGAAGGAGGTGAGGTCGGTGTCGACGATCTTGACCCCGAGGCCGCCCTCCGTCACCTCGGTGACCTCGCAGGTAACCACCGATCCCTTCTTGAGTTCGCCGGCCGCGCCCTGCGACATCGGATCGCCCTGCAGCTGCTTGATGCCGAGCGAGATGCGCTCCTTCTCGACGTCGACATCGAGAACCTGCGCCTTGACCATGTCGCCCTTCTTGTATTCCTCGATCACCTGCTCGCCCGGCCGCTTCCAGTCGAGGTCGGAGAGGTGGACCATGCCGTCCACGTCGCCGTCGAGCCCGAGGAACAGGCCGAACTCGGTCTTGTTCTTGACCTCGCCTTCGACCGTCGAACCCGGCGGGTACTTCTCGACGAATACCTCCCACGGATTACGCATGGTCTGCTTGAGGCCGAGCGAGATGCGGCGCTTGACCGGATCGACCTCGAGGATCTGCACCTCAACTTCCTGCGACGTTGAGACGATCTTGCCGGGATGCACGTTCTTCTTGGTCCATGACATTTCGGACACGTGGATCAGGCCCTCGATACCGGGCTCGAGCTCCACGAAGGCGCCGTAGTCGGTGATGTTGGTAACGCGGCCCTTGAAACGCGTGCCGACCGGATACTTGGCCTCGATGCCCTGCCATGGATCGTCGAGCAATTGCTTCATGCCGAGCGAGATGCGGTGGGTCTCGTGGTTGATCTTGATGATCTTGACCTTCACCGACTGGCCGATATTGAGCACCTCGGTCGGGTGATTGACGCGGCGCCAGGCGATGTCGGTGACGTGCAGCAGGCCGTCGATGCCGCCCAGATCCACGAACGCGCCGTAGTCGGTGATGTTCTTGACCACGCCGTCGATGACCTGGCCCTCTTCGAGATTCTGCACCAGCTCCTGGCGCTGCTCGGCACGGGTCTCTTCCAGCACGGTGCGGCGGGAGACCACGATGTTGCCGCGGCGGCGATCCATCTTCAGGATCTGGAATTGCTGCGGCACGTTCATTAGCGGAGTGACATCGCGGATCGGACGAATGTCGACTTGGCTGCGCGGCAGGAAGGCCACGGCGCCGTCGAGATCGACGGTGAAGCCGCCCTTGACCTGATTGAAGATAACGCCAGAGACCTTCTCGTTGTTCTGGAAGCCCTTCTCGAGCTTGCCCCAGCTTTCCTCGCGCCGCGCCTTGTCGCGGGACAGCACCGCTTCACCGAGCGCGTTCTCGACGCGCTCCAGGTAAACCTCGACCTCGTCGCCAATCTTGATCTCGTTCTGCCGGCCCGGCCCGGCGAATTCGCGCAGCGCCACGCGCCCTTCGGTCTTCAGGCCGACGTCGATGACGGCCAAATCCTTTTCAATACCGACGACCTTGCCCTTGATGACGGAACCTTCCTGCAAATTGCCGGTGTGGAAGGACTCGTCGAGCATCGTTGCGAAATCTTCACGCGTGGGTGCAGCAGCGGTGGCCATGAAATCTCCTGTAAGCGGTGCGCCGGGGGTTGGAATGACATTCCGAATACACAGGCCGAAGGTTCCGCAAACCTTCGGCGACCACCCGGAATCCCGGATGGCCGGCGCTAATACCGTACGTTCGGAACGATTGAGCGGTCAGGCGCCTTACGGCGAGGCTCGAGCGGGGCTTTGTCCTCCAACAGCGAGGCGCGTTAATCGCGTCCTCGGCCCGCTCGGGTGGCCTCGACGATGTCGATGGCAGCCCGGATTGCTGCGTCTATATCCAAATGCGTGGTATCGAGCAAGTGCGCATCCGGGGCTTGTTTCAGGGGGGCGGCGGCGCGGTTTTGGTCGCGTTCGTCCCTTTTGAGGATGTCGGCCAGCACCGTGGCCTCGTCGATCGCTTTGCCAAGGCCCTGGTTTTGCCCCCGGTATTCGGCCGCCCGGCGGGCGGCACGCACTTCCGGCGTGGCGGTGACGAAGATCTTGCAGTCAGCATCGGGGCAGATGACCGTGCCGATATCGCGCCCGTCGAGCACCGCGCCGGGCGGTTTGGCGGCAAAATCGCGCTGGAAGGCGACGAGGGCAGCCCGTAGCTCGGGGATGGCTGAGACGACCGAGGCCGCCTCCCCCACCGCTGGGGTTTTCAGGGCGATTTCGTCAAAGCGCGCTGGATCGAGCGCCTTGGCGGCGGCAACTGCGCTGGCGACGTCGTCCGGACGGCGCCCGGCATCGAGCAGCGCCTTGGCGACCGCGCGGTAGATCAGACCGGTGTCGAGATGGCGCAGGTCGTAATGGGCGGCAAGGCGCTGGCCGAGCGTGCCCTTGCCCGAGGCCGCCGGTCCATCAATGGCGATGATCATGTGAGATCCGCGCCGAGAGAGCGCATCAACTCGACGAAGCCGGGGAAGCTGGTGGCGATGAAGGCGCTGTCGTCGATGCGCACCGGATTGTCGCTGGCCAATCCCATCATCAGCGCCGACATGGCGATGCGGTGATCCATGTGGGTGGCCACCTCGCCGCCGCCGGCGACGTTTGCCTTGCCATGCACGATCAGGTCGTCACCTTCGATCTCGACCGTCACGCCGTTCGCGCGCAGCATGTCGGCGGTGGCGGCGAGCCGGTCGGATTCCTTGACGCGCAATTCCTGCAACCCGCGCATGCGCGTCACCCCTTCCGCGAACGACGCGGCGACGCCCAAGATCAGATATTCGTCGATCATCGAGGGCGCGCGCTCGGCCGGCACTTCGACGCCGCGCAGACTGCCGGCGCGCACGCGCAGATCGGCGACCTCTTCGCCGCCGTCATCGCGCGTCGCCAGCGTTTCGATATTGGCGCCCATCTCAAGCAAGGTCTTAAACAGCCCGGTGCGCAGCGGGTTGGTCATCACCGTATCGAGGATCAAATCTGATCCCGGCATGATCAATGCCGCCACCAACGGAAACGCCGCCGATGACGGATCGGCCGGCACCACCACGTTCGCCGGCTCGAGTTCGGGCTGGCCCTGCAGCGTGATGCGGCGGCCATGCTCGCCATGCGGCTTGCTGGTCACCTTGGCGCCGAAATGTTTCAGCAGGCGCTCGGTGTGGTCGCGGGTGGCTTCGGCTTCGATTACCGTGGTCTCGCCCGGCGCCGCTAATCCCGCCAGCAACACCGCCGACTTGAGCTGCGCCGACGGCACCGGCGACTCGTAGGTGATCGGAATCGGGTCGGAGGCCCCTTGCAGGGTGAGCGGCAGCCGGCCGCCTTCGGCCGCCGCGATCACGCGCGCGCCCATTTTCTCGAGCGGATCGAGCACGCGCCGCATTGGCCGCGTGCGCAAGGAGGCGTCGCCGTCGAAGGTCGCGGTTACTGCGCAGCCGGCGACGGCGCCGATCGCCAGCCGGCAGCCGGTGCCGGAATTGCCGAAATCGAGCGGGCCGACCGGCGTGGCGAAGCCCCCGACGCCGACGCCGTGAATGCGCCAGACGCCCTCAGCCGTCCGCTCCAGCCTGGCGCCGAGCGCGCGCATGGCGTCGGCGGTATGGATCACGTCCTCGCCTTCCAGCAGGCCGGCGACGGTGGTTTCGCCGACCGTGAGAGCCCCGAGGATCAGGGCGCGGTGGGAGATCGATTTGTCCCCCGGCACGCGGATGCGGCCCTGCAACGGGGCGCCACGGCGGGCGGTCAGCGGCGTCAAATCGGCAGGGTTCACCGGGCGGTATCCTTAAGAGTCGCGCCGTCCTACCACGCAGCCGCGCGCGCCGTCATCCCGCCGCTTTTGGCCCCGCCGGGGCGGCCTTGCGCTATTGACAGGTGCGTTGCAACTAGCCAAGTGAAGCACCGATTAGCTAAGTGAAGCACCGATTTATCGACCTTTCCGAGGAACCCTGACCGTGGCCAAATCCGAGCTCGGCACCAAACGCGTCTGCCCCGAAACCGGTCGTAAGTTTTACGATCTCGGCAAGACGCCGGTGGTGTCTCCCTATACCGGCAAAGTCGTCCCGATTGTCGTAGCGCCTGTGCGCTCGCGGCCCGAACCGGCGGCACCCGTCGCGCGTCCAGCGCCAGTGGCGGAGGCTGAAGCGATCGTGCCGGAGACGGCGGATGCCGAATTCGTCTCGCTCGAAGATGCCGAGGCCGAGCAGCAGGGCAAGAAGCCGGCAGCCGAAGGCGAGGCCGCAGCTGGCGACGAGGAAGAGGTCGAGGTGGACGAGAGCCTCGACGATGCCGCCTTCATCGAAGAGCAAGAAGAAGGCGATCCCGACGTGACCGACATCATCGGCGACGGCATCGAGAAGGAAGAGGAGACCTGAGGGCGTTCGCCGGCTAATATGTTCGGCGTTACGTTCTGCCGCTCGCTTTTCCCACATGCGGCAACTGAGTTCAGGAATTGGGGCCATAGCTCAGCTGGGAGAGCGCCTGCATGGCATGCAGGAGGTCGGCGGTTCGATCCCGCCTGGCTCCACCAACCTTTGTTCCGCGAAGGTTGCCCGTCGTAGCCCGAAGGGAGAAGACGGGCTAAATTGGCTCCATGAAGTATGTTTATCTTCTTGAGAGCATAAATTTTTCCGGCGAGACTTATATTGGCCTTACCGATGACCTGCGTTAGCGGCTCGTCGTACACAATGAAGGCGGTTCGATTCACACCAAAAAATGCAAGCCGTGGCGGCTTGTGACCTACCTAGCATTCTCCGATGAAAAGAAAGCCGTCGAATTCGAACGCTATCTCAAATCGTCCTCGGGCCGTGCCTTTGCTAAGAAGCGCCTGCGCTGATGTCGCTCCCTACGGGCGGCTTTTTTTGCGCAGCAGCGCACAACATCACGATACTGACAAAACCCGCCGTGGCATTGCATGATGGCGATGAAGCGGGGGAAATGACATGCAAGGCAAGATCGCGCTCGAGGAACACGTCGCCATCGAACCGACGCTTGGCGATTCGCAGGTGTTCGGTGCGCATGTATGGCCGGACCTGCGCCATCGTCTGATCGACGTGCAGGACACCCGCCTGGGCCAGATGGATCAGCACGGCATCGAGTTGATGATCCTATCGCTGAACGCGCCGGCGATACAGGCGATCCACGACATCAAGACCGCGATCGCGGTGGCCAAGCAGGCCAACGATGCGCTTGCCGGCGAGGTGCGCAAACGCCCCGACCGCTTCGCCGCCTTTGCCGCCTTGCCGATGCAGGATCCGGAAGCCGCCACCGCCGAGCTTACCCGCTGCGTCAAGCAGCTCGGAATGGTCGGCGCTTTGGTGAACGGCTTTTCGCAAGTGCAAACGCCGGACAGCGTGGTCTACTACGATCTCCCGCAATACCGGCCGTTCTGGAGCGCGGTCGAGGCCCTCGACGTTCCGTTCTATCTGCACCCGCGCAATCCGCTGCCGAGCTGGACGAAATTCTATGACGGCCATCCCTGGATGCTCGGTCCGAACTGGGCGTTCGCGGCTGAGACCGCGGTGCATGCCCTGCGCCTGATCGGCAGCGGACTGTTCGACGAGCATCCGCGCCTGAAGATCGTGCTCGGCCATCTCGGCGAGGGCATCCCGGTGCAGCTCTGGCGGATCGACAATCGCAACGGCTGGATGAAAGCGCCGCACAAATACGCCGCGAAAATGGGCGTGGCCGATTATTTCCGGAAGCACTTCCACCTGCCCACATCGGGCAACTTCCACACCCCGTCGCTGGTCAATGCCATGACCGAGATGGGCGCTGACCATATGATGTTTTCGATCGACTGGCCGTTCGAGGACGTGGGCGAAGGCGCGCGGTGGTTCGATAAGGCCGAGATCAGCGAGGCCGAGCGGCAAAAGGTCGGCCGCGACAACGCCATCAAACTGTTCAAGCTGAAGCTGCGCTAATTATTTTTTCTTGTTGGCGGCGATCGCGCCGCTGCCCCAGGCCGGCTCATCGGCGCCGTTGCCCCAGGCAATCGGCCGGTAGAAATTGTGGATGCCGTAGCGGACCATCTTCTTCATCTCGCCCACCCAGTTTGGATGCACATAGATGGCGTGATAGTGCGTCGATTTGGCCACTTCCGGCACGTAAATCTGGCCGTCGAGGGTCTGCCTGGCGATGCGGTTGGCGCGCGCCCAGGCGCCGCGTTCTTCGATGTTCTTGCGCTTGCCGTCGCAGGCGAAGGTGAACTGGCAGGCGAGATGCCGGCCGGCATTCTGATAGACCACGCCGCAGATGTCGTTCGGATAGAAGCCGGAGAATGCGCGGTTTATCACGACTTGCGCGACCGCCATCTGTCCGCGCTCCGGTTCGCTGCGCGACTCGAAATAGATCGCATTGGCCAGACAGCGCTCCGCCTTGGCCCGCTCCTTACCCTCGAGATGCAGCCGCTCGGCCGGCGACGGCGGCGGCACGCCGGGCGCCGGGCGCCGGGCGCGGCATCGGCACCATGGTGAGCGGGATCGCGGTGGACATCGGCAGCGACACCGGCAACGGAGAGATCGCCGACGTCGGCATCTCGTTCGGATCAGCGCTGGCGAATTTCAGCGGCTCCGACCGAAGCGTCGCTACTTGCGCAGGCTCGGCCGCAACACGCAGCGCGACCTTGGTGAGGGCGGGCGGCGATACCATCGCGACTTCGACGGCATCCTGGTGACGCGCGGCGGCAAGCCCGGCGACCGGCGAGCCATCGTTCTTGACGGCGATGGACGCCGACGCGCCCGCGGCCGGCCGCGACCTTGTGGCGACGTTGTCGCGTGGGATCGTGACCGTGACCGACGGCGAGGCGGATGTGAACGACATGCGGTCGATCCCGGATCGGATTTGGTCCGGCAGATCGGCGATGCGCAGATTATTTTCGTGGATGAATTCGGCCGCGTTTTCGACCGTGCGGATGTTGGCAAGATCGAGCGCGCTGAGTGTCATCGCGGACACCGCAAAGACGATGCAGACGCGCTTGGCGCCGCGAAAAAACTTCTCCTCGATCGTCAGATCAAATGGATCGAGATCGATGCTACGCGTCAGCAAATTCCACTCCCGCCATCGCCGTATGAATTTTTTATTTTTTAGGCAGCGGGGACATTAGCGGGGAAAGTTGCGTTCACGGCGGTTGTTAAGACTTTTTTGACCAAACAAGGCAAACGCGCATGATTAATTTAACCAAGCGCGCGCGCCGGTTTTTGCGGGATTTCCCGGCGCGTTCAGCGCATGCGATAGCGCTCGATCGCGTCCTTGTTCCAGACCATGCCATGGCCCGGGCGCTGCGGCACGACGGCGTGGCCGTCGGCGATCGCGAGCGGCTCTTGCACCAGCACGTTCGCCCAGTCGACATATTCGAGGAAATGGCAGGTTGGCGTGGCGGCCAGCAGATGCGCGCTCACTTCCGGAAACAGGTGTGACGACATTTGGACACGGTTAACGGCGGCTAATTCCGCGGCCTGCCGCCAGCCGGTGACGCCGCCGATGCGTTCCAGATCGGGCATCACATAATCGGCGGCGCCCTGCTCGATCGCGATCGCCATCGCGGCCGGCAAAGAAAAATTCTCGCCGATCTGGATCGGGACTTTGAGCGCGCGCGCGAGCGAGGCGGCGCCGGCATAGTCGTCGTGGCGAATTGGCTCCTCCAGCCAATAGATATTTTCCGCATCGAGCGCGCGGCCGCGCACAAGCGCCTCCTCGACCGATAGCGCCTGATTATAATCGACCATCAAATGCACGCTCTCGCCGATCCGCTTGCGCACCGCGCGGATGGCGGCGATATCCTGATCAAGCGTCGGATAGCCGAGGCGGAGCTTGACCGCGCGGAAGCCGCCTTGCAGCAGCGTCTCGGCCTCGGCGGCGAGGCTGCCGAGATCGTCCATCAGGCCGAGACCGCAACTGTTGTAAGCCGGGACCGGACGTGGCTCGGCGCCGAGCATGCGGGCGAGCGGCAGATTGGCCGCGACGCCAAGCGCGTCCCAGCAGGCCACGTCGAAGCCGGCAAGCGCCATGCGCACGATGCCCTGCACCCCGATCAGCGTGAAACGGCGCGCGAGCTTCGCCCACAAATCGGCGGGGGCCAGGCGGTCACCTTTGGTGACGTGTTCGACCTCGCCGAGCAGGCTCACGATCGCGGGCGCGGCCGCGCGCAGATAGCAGAACAGGTAGGAACTGCCGGTGACCCCTTCTTCGGTCTCAAGGTCGATCAGCAGCAGCGGCGCCTGGCGCACCGCGCCCATGCTGGTGCCGAGCACAAAATTGAGCGGAACCTCGACCGGCGTGGCCCGGATGGCGCGCACGGAAAGGGCCGGTATTGACGGCTGATCTGGCATTAACCCCCCGGACCGGGCCAAATATACAGCCCAAGCGCATGATCTCGAATAGCAGGAACCGGTTTTCGGACAAGATCATGCGCAAGCAAAATAAGGCCGAATTTGCCTTGTTCTTGAACCTTTAACCCGCCTTGCCCATATTAGATCGATCCGGGCGGCAGGTGCCGTCCGGTGAAGGGGGATGCCTCGTAAAGGGTCCCCGTCAAAGTCGCTTCAAGCGAGGACTTTGAGACCATGTCACGAGTTCCGTCCCTATCCAGTCCGTTCCTGCTGGGCTTCGACGAGATCGAGCGCTTGCTCGACCGCGTGACTAAGGGTGCCGACGGCTACCCGCCCTACAACATCGAACGGCTGGCGCGCGATGCGCAAAACCCGGAACGGCTGCGCATCACACTCGCCGTCGCCGGCTTCACTCGCGACCAGCTCGACGTCTGCATCGAGGAAAGCCAGTTGGTGATCCGCGGGCGTCAACAGGACGACAAGAGCCGGCAATATCTCCATCGCGGCATCGCCGCGCGCCAATTCCAGCGCACCTTCGTGCTGGCGGACGGCATGGAGGTGTTGGGTGCCGACTTGAAGAACGGGTTGCTGTCGATCGATCTGGTGCGGCCGCAAGCCGAGCGGATCGTGAAGACGATCTCGATCAACGAGCAGGAATGACGAACTCGCAACAACAGGACTCGACTATGTCTCGCGTCATGAAAAAAGGAGTCGAGGGCCATGACCAACGATAAGATGATTGAAACGAATACGACCAATCCCGTGATCACGCAGGATATGCTGGCGCATCTCGGCGACGGCCGCCTGGCTTACGTCAAGGCGATCCGCTCCGAGGACGTCGCGCATCTGTTCCCGCAGGCGCCGAAGATCGAGCCCGGCATCAAGCTGTTCGCCTTGCATGCCGCGGACGGCACGCCGATCATGCTGACCGACACGCGCGAGGCCGCGCTCGCCAATGCCTGGAGCCAGGAGCTCGAGGCCGTCAGCGTGCATTAAACACGCACTTGGGCGCGTTGTATTGAAGGCGTCGTGCCCGGCCTTATGCCGGGCGTCCACGTTTTCAGGACCCATCGCTGCATTAAGACGTGGATGGCCGGGACAAGCCCGGCCATGACCGGCGTTCGACATTTACTGAAAAGTCTTACGCCGCGCTGCTCTCTGCCGGCATCGCCAGCACGGCATAGAGCGCGTCCGCATCGCGCGATTCGCGCAGCTTGCGCGCGGTCTCTGGATTACGCAGCACGCGCGCGACGCGGGCAAGCGCCTTGAGATGGTCGGCGCCGGCAGCTTCCGGCGCCAGCAGCAGGAACACGAGATCCACCGGCTGGCTGTCGAGCGCCTCGAAATCGATCGCCCGCTCCAGTCGTGCGAACAATCCGAACAGGCGGCCGAGTTTTGCCAGCTTGCCATGCGGGATGGCAACGCCATTGCCCACCGCAGTGGAACCCAGCTTCTCGCGCTGCAACAGGATTTCCAGAATCGCGCGTTCGCTCTGACCCGTGAGCTCGGCCGCGCGGGCAGCGAGTTCCTGGATCGCCTGCTTTTTGCCGTTGACCTTGAGCGCCGGAATAATCGCGTTCGGCGCGACGAGATCGGTGAGCGTCATGGACATGTCCAATGATTGGAAATGGTCGCGCCGGCTTGCAAGGGTTGTTGAAGGTCGCGGACCATAGGGATGGTCGGCAGCGGCGTCAATGGCCGAGGCTGCAGCATGATTCCGACGAAGCTTGTCCCGGACTTGATCCGGGATCGGAAGCGGTTTTCACAAATGATCTTGCTGAAGCAAAATGTCAGGGCCAGGCTCTGATTCAATCCGAATCGATACGGCTCTAGGCGGTATCTGCCGTTTTTTCTTGCATATTTAGGATATTCAGCCGCCGCGCCGACCCTGTTGGTCCTTGCGGCGCCGTTTGTAGCGGCGCAGCCGTTTTTCGATGTGAACCGCGGCCTGCTCGGCGCTGTCATAAGCGTCGGCCGCCATGCCCTCGGCTTCAAGCGAGGCGCCGGAATCCAGATGCAGCACGCATTCTGTGCGAAAGCCGAAACCGTCCCGGCCGACAGTGGCGTGCCCGGAAAAGCCGCCGCGAAAATATTTCGACGTCGCCTCTTCGACACGATCGGTGATCCGCTGCTGCAGAGCCATACCGAGACTGATGTTCTTTCCCGAAACGCGCAAAGGCATGCATTCGCCTCCCTGTCGGACGCGGCGCCCTGCCACGCCATTTTTCTAACGGGCTAAACATTTCAGCTTGGAAATGGTCCGAAGGTCAATGTCTCAGAAGTTCGCGGTTTTAGGCGCTCGCTGCCTGCTTCTCGCGCCGACGCTGCACTGATGACGGGATCCGCATCGCCTCGCGGTACTTGGCAACCGTACGGCGCGCGATATCGATACCGGCCTCGCGCAACTTGTCGACGATCGTGTCGTCCGAGAGCACATCGGCGGCCGCTTCGCCGTCGATTAACTGGCGAATGCGATGTCGCACCGCTTCGGCGGAATGCGCCTCGCCGCCGTCGGAGGCTGCGATCGAGGAGGTAAAGAAATATTTCAGCTCGAAGATGCCGCGGCTGGTCGCCATGTATTTGTTGGCGGTGACGCGCGAGACCGTTGACTCGTGCATGCTGATGGCGTCGGCGACGGTCTTGAGATTGAGCGGCCGCAGATGCTGTACGCCCTTGGTGAAAAAGCCATCCTGCTGGCGCACGATTTCGCTCGACACCTTGAGGATTGTCTTCGCGCGCTGGTCGAGCGCGCGCACCAGCCAGGTCGCGGTCTGCAAACAATCGGCGAGATAGGTCTTGTCTTTGTCGCTGCGCGTGCCCTTCGAGACTTGCGCGTAATAGCGCTGGCTGATGAGGACTTTCGGCAGCGTATCGGAATTAAGCTCGACTTGCCAGTTGCCGTCCGGCGCCGCCCGCACATAGACATCGGGGACGATCGGCTGCACCAGCGTCGAGCCGAAGGCTAAACCCGGCTTGGGATTGAGACTGCGGATTTCGCCGATCATGTCGGCGAGATCTTCCTCATCGACGCCGCACAGGCGGCGCAAGGCGCCAAGATCGCGCTTGGCCAGCAGATCGAGATGCTCGACCAATGCCTGCATCGCCGGATCGAAGCGGTCGCGTTCCTTGAGCTGGAGGGCGAGACATTCGGTGAGATTGCGCGCGCACACGCCGGGCGGATCGAGCGTTTGCAGCACCGCGAGCACGGCCTCGACGTCGCGGAGCGGCGCGCCGAGCTTGTCGGCGACACTGGCGAGATCGCCGCTGAGGTAGCCGGCTTCGTCCACCATATCGACCAGGTATTGTCCGATCATGCGGCCGGCCGGATCGGATATCGCCAGCGCCATCTGCTTGGCGAGATGATCGGCCAGCGTGATTTCTTCCGAGACGAACGCTTCGAGATTGTAGCTGCCGTCGTCGCTGCCGCCGGAGCCGACTCCTGACCATTCGGAATAGGCCGGCGGCGGCATTTCGACCGGCGCGGCTTTCTCCCCGCCATCGTCGGGAAATACGTTTTCGAGTTCGGTGCCGAGCCCTTGCTCCATGGAGGCGCGGCTGGTCTCGAGGTTCTCGCCGATCCAATCCGGAGTGCTTGCGGAATCCTCGTCGCGCTCCGGCGCGGGAGCTTGCGGCTCGACGCCGGGCGCCGGCGCATCGTCGTCGCTGGCGCGTTCAAGCAGCGGATTGCGCTCAAGCTCGCCCTCTACATAGGCGGCCAAATCGAGACTGGAGAGCTGCAGCAACTTGATGGCTTGCATCAGCTGCGGCGTCATCACCAGCGCTTGCGTCTGGCGGAACTCCAGTCTTTGCGATAACGCCATAGCGGTTTCCCGGCGGAAACTGGTCCGCTTCTTGCTTGTCTTTCTTTATAGGAGTTTTCCCGCGCCAGCGGTATGCGATTCCGCAATACTGCACTGCACAAATTCTTGGCAGGCTAACCGTAAATTGCCTGGCGCTAGAGCCGAAATTCCTCGCCCAAATAGAGCCGGCGCACGTCCGGATTATTGACGATTTCGTCGGCCCGACCCTCCATCAGCACTTCGCCGGAATAGATGATGTAGGCGCGGTCGGTGAGGCCGAGCGTCTCGCGCACATTGTGGTCGGTGATCAGCACGCCGATACCGCGGTTGGTCAGATGCCGCACCAGCGCCTGAATGTCGCCGACCGCGATCGGGTCGATACCGGCGAACGGCTCGTCGAGCAGCATGTAGCTCGGCCGCGTCGCCAGCGCGCGGGCGATCTCGACGCGGCGCCGCTCGCCGCCGGAGAGCGCGATGGTCGGCGTCTTGCGCAGGCGCGCGATGTTGAACTCCTCGAGCAGCGCATTGAGATCGGCTTCGCGCCGCCGGCGATCCGGCTCCACCACTTCGAGCACCGAGCGGATATTTTCTTCCACGTTGAGGCCGCGAAAGATCGAGGCCTCCTGCGGCAGATAGCCGATGCCGAGCCGCGCGCGCTGATACATCGGCAGCACGGTGACGTCGTAGCCGTCGAGCTCGATGCGGCCGCGGTCGGCCTTGATCAGGCCGGTGATCATGTAAAACACGGTGGTCTTGCCGGCGCCGTTCGGCCCGAGCAGGCCCACCGCCTCGCCCCGCCGCACGTAGAGCGTGACGCCCTTGACCACCTTGCGGCCGCCGAAGCTCTTCTCCACGCCGTGCGCGGCGAGATAATGGCGAGCGGCTTGGCCTTGGCGGCCGTCCCCTTCGCGGCGCGGACGATTAGCGGCGGGTTGCGCGGTCGCGGCAGCCTGACGCGCCGTTTGCGCAGTCGCCGCGGCCGCCTGTTGCTGGCGCGCTTCGGCCGGCGTCCTGGCGCGTGGCGGGCGGCGCCGAAACAGCGAGAGGATGTTCACCGGGCTACCTCGCGGCGCATGTTTCGATCCGGCCGATGGTCCGCCATTGCCGGGCGCGCGACACTAGCTGATTCCCCGTTGCCGCGAGCGGCCGGAGTGATCGAGAGCCTCGTCGCGTTCCAGGTCAATTGAATGGCCGCACCGGTACTGGCCGCGGCGACGGCATGCCAATGCCGCCCGGCTTGAGATCAGGCCCCGCGCCGCCGGGCTGGAACAGGCCCTGCACACGGCCTTGGCCATTCTTGCCGGATTCCACCCGCGATACGCCGCTGGTCAAATCGACCACCAGCCTGTCTCCACGCAGCACGTTTTGGCCTTGCGTCATCACCACATTGCCGGTGAGCGTGACGGTATTGGCCCTCATGTCGAACAAGCCAAGATCGCCGGTAGCCGTCTGCTCCTTCTGCGTCACCACTACGCCGCCGCGCGCTTCCAGCTTCTTGATCTTCTGCTCGCCGCCGGGGCCGGGCGTGGCCGCCTGCATTGGCTTGCCCTTGTTGCCCTTGTCGCCGTCCTCGTTGCCCTGTTCGTAGAACACCAGGAGCGAATTGCAGCGCAGGCCGGTATCGCCCTGTACCACGCGCACATTGCCGCTGAAGGTCGCCACCTTGTCCTTGTCGCGCACTTCCAGGGTGGCCGCCTCGATATGCACCGGCTGGTCGCGGTTGGTCGAAAAGCCCTGCAGCGCGTTCGGTGGCCCTTTCGATACCGGCTGCGCCTGCAGCGGCGCGCCGGAAACGACCAGCACAGCGGCGATCAGAAACTGCGAGGAAAGCCTGCGGAGCACGGTCATTGCTTGCCGGTTTTCGGTTTGGGCACGGCGGTATCGTTAAGCATCATCACCATGCTTACGCCACCGAGGAAGCGCACCAGATCGCCGGAATCGACGATCTCCAGCCGGTTGGCATTGAGCGTGCCTTGCAGCATCTCCAGTTCGACCGGCTGATTGGACACCACATTGCCCTTGCGGACATCGACCATCGCCTCGCTTAAGCGGCCCTTATAGCCGGTGGACGAGCTGAGCAGAATGTTACGCTCGAGCCGCAGCGTTTCGCCCTTGGTGTCATAGATGCCGGTGACCGCGGTCATCTCCATCGTGCTCTTGTCCTGCATCTCCACCTTGGCGTGGATATTACGCAATTCGATGATGTCCGGCTTGGTCAGGTCTTGCGCCGCGGCGTCGGCGGTAAACTCATAAGCGCGCGCGTCGCGCGTGAAGCCGGACAGGCGCGGTTGCTCCATGGTGACCTTGGTGCCGGACACGACAAGATCGCTGATGTCAATCGGCAGCGTGGTGAGCCTGCGCAATGGATTGAAATAGGTGATCAGCGATATGCCGGTGAGCCCCAGCACCACCGCAACCGGGATGGCGATGCGCAGGACGCGCACCACGCGGCTGTGCCGGCGCGCGGCGCGAAAGGCGCGCTCGCTGTTGCCGCGGCTCATGGTCCAATAGGAGCGCGCGGTCTTCGGATCGGTTCTGGCTGTGATCACACGGTTCATGCCTGGGCCGGCATCAAGCTCCGCTGGAATTGGTTTCGGAAATCACGGTACGCCCCGCAACGCAACATGCCCCGCGAATATGGCCCATACGCGGCAACCGGCAGAACCGCTCGCCACTCCGCGCGATTAAGCGATACCAGCCTGAAACCAACGACTTAGAGTCCGTTTGCGTATGATCTTTTCCGAAAACCGGTCCCCACTTTTAGGGATCTTGCGGCTCAAGCCGAGTGCGAAAAGATATCCTCGACCGCCCAGCCGGCGAGATCGAGGCGCACCCGGTCGGGCAGGAAGCGGAAACACGCCGCAGCCAGGTCGGCGCGGCCCTCGCGCGCCAGCATCGCGTCCAGCCTCTCCCTCAGCGCATGCAGATGCAGCACGTCGGTTGCCGCGTAGGACACTTGCGCGTCGGTGAGGGCGTCGGAGCCCCAGTCGGACAATTGCTGCTGCTTCGACAGATCGACGCCGAGCACCTCGCGTGTCAGATCTTTGAGCCCGTGCTTGTCAGTATAGGTGCGGGCGAGCCGCGAGGCGATCTTGGTGCAATAGACCGGCTCGGCCATCACGCCGAAGGTCTTGGCCATCGTGCCGAGATCGAAGCGCGCGTAGTGAAAAATCTTGACGATCGATTTGTCGGCGAGCAGCCGCTCGATATTGGGCGCCTTGGTCTGGCCGGCCGCGATCTGGACCACGTCGGCCGAGCCGTCGCCGGGCGAGAGCTGCACTACGCAAAGCCGGTCGCGATGCGGGTAGAGACCCATGGTTTCGGTATCGATCGCCACCGCGCCTTTGTAGGCGGAGAGGTTTGGCAGATCGCCGCGATGCAGGCGGATGGTCATTCAGACTCCCGGCTCGAGACGCTGGTGCCCAGGAGAGAATTGTCTCTCAAGCGCGCTTTGCTCAATGAAATCAAAGGAGTAGACCGCTCCGATTTGCCCGTGTGTACCACCTGATTGTACTCCTTGTCGAGCGCTCTTGCCGTCCTCATCCGCCTACTACCGCCGGACAGAATTCAAGCACCGCCATACCAAGCACTTCCAAGGCGCCATTAGGACGGCACTTGAATGAAAAAGCGATGTGTTGGGAATTCCTGTTGCGACTATAACCCCTGCCCCTGCCCCTTCCTTCCCCTTCCCCTTCCACTCCCTCCCCTTCCATTCCCTTCCTTTCCCTTCCCTACCCATTCCTTACCCTTCCTAGCCCTTCCCGAGCCCTTCCCTGCTGCCGGCGACCGTCCAGCATCGGCGCGGCTTGGCTCAACACTCGGTCGGGTCTGACCGGCCATTTCGTATTCGCGGCGCCGCCCATTGTCGCGCATGTATTCCGCGATCTCCGGGATGCGCGGGATCTGTGCCCTGTACAAGCCGGCCAGCGCCTCGATCAGCCGGCCGTTTCGACGCAGAAGATCGTCGGCATACCCAACCATCCGCGAATTGGGCCAGGCTCGCGGTCTGATCGCGATCAGGCGTTCGAAGACGCCCTCCTCATCAAGTTCCGGATGCGCCTGCGCGATCAGCATGGCCATGGCCGCGGTCGAGCGGGAAATGCCGGCATGGCAATGAACAAGAACAACGCGCTGACCTTGGTTAGGCTCGGCATGAAGCCGCTCGCCGAACTCCAGGATGGCCGCAACATCTTTCTCCCGCGGGAGCCGCACGCCCCTCTTCGGTTCGATTGCATCGTGGAAGCGCAGCTCAAGCTTGGCATGCTCGTCAAATGCGCTGAACACCTCCGGTCTCGGATAGTTAGGATCGAGTATCGAAAGAACATGCGTCAGCCCGCTGCGGCTATGCATTGCCAATTCTTCGAGGCCGCAGACGATGCGTAGCGACGTCATCGCGAGACGTTTCTTGGGAGACGGGTTTGATTCCATTGGGGAGTAACTTTCTAGCACGACAGCTTCGCAATCAGACCGGCCTTCACGTCTGTCATGAGACCCCAACATTCTGAGGTGAAAAGGGCCGGCCGGATCGAAACACACTCGACAAACCAACCAAGAAAACATGCATTAAAGATTTTTTTAACCATATCAACGCAGTGTGGTCACGGGGAGCACCGCTCTTTTCTAACCATCTGCTTCGTCACCGCAGCATGGCTTTCGGGAGGCTACTATGCCAGCAGCTGCCTTCGCCGGTACGCTCGATCACTTGCCGAGTGAGATTGTTTCTTGGCTGGTGGGCCACACGGTTGGAGAGGTCGAGCGCAAACTTATTCTACACACACTCGCCTATCACAACGGGAGCCGCACTCGCGCCGCGAGTCGTCTCGGAATTTCTATCCGAACTCTGCGCAACAAGATTAACCAGTATGAAGCCTTGGGAATTGCCGTGCCAGTCCCCGGTTAAACAATCCTACGAAAAATTTCGAAAAAAATCTTTTAAGACACCACATGAAACACGGTCTACGATTGCTTCGAGAATACCTCGATTGTGACCACATCCCCGTGTTGTAATCCACGCGGCTCTTTGAGCCCTTCCTTGGCAACTAATTCGATGACCCCTCCCGGCACCTGCGAGCCAATCCTCCGAAAAATCCAGCAGACGACCGGTTCAGGAAACTTCGCGCCCTTCAGCATGCACGGCCATGCCTGGCCGTCGCCGAGATATTCTGGCGTGTTAACCAATTCAGCTTTTGGAATGATAATTGACGGAGCGAGTATTCCGGCATCTAAATCTGCCTGAAGTGATGAAGGCGTTGGGATGTCGACGGTTAAGGCGTCAGGGAACAATTCAACGCCAAAATGGCTCTTGAATACTTGAGCATTATCCCGAAAGAGTTCATCAAACTCTCCCGCTGCCTGCCGGCTCTCTTCATCAGACAGGCGCAGCGTTCCCAATAGGACCATCATCGGCGTCACCGGTTCCATCACTGCCTGATGCTTGTCGGACGCAGGCGTGACGGCTGGGGGAGCATTTAGCCTTTGCAGGTCCACAATGAGGTCGTGGAGACATTCGACGGGCACAGAATATCTTCGTTCAGCAGCTGAGTATTTTGTCGTCAATGAAATGATTACGTTCTTGCGGTCGGGAGAGTAATCGTCCGCTCTCAAAGCAATGACATCGACCGGGAGTGGTTTGTCCTCTTGCATCGGATCAGCCTGCCTGCTTTTTTGTACCGGGGCGTGGAGAGGTTATTGCATTTGCCGCTGCCGTTCGAGGGGATTGATTGCGGCGGGGAGGGGAATAGCGACCGGGGCTAGCAGCCTGCATCCGGGCGCGGAGTGTGGCCGGCTGGCTAACGAAATCGCGAGTTCTACGTTAGTCGGACAATGTTTGGCCCATCTAGCCAACGCTGTTGGTCCCCATTTTTTTCCTTGTTTCTTCGTTCCAACGTTTTCTTGCCCTTTCCCTTGGCCCCTTCGACAAAAGTGCGCGCCGCCGTGGTGCATCGAGTTGAAGCCGAATGGAAAAACACCCATATTCATTTCCGGGGACGCTGCGGGAGGGCGGTCGCTGTCTGGGCGGTAGGATAAAGATTCCTCCAGCCGTGGAGTAGCAATGCTGCCGCGACTTTTGTTCGTAGTCGGAATGACGATCGGCGTAATGGCCCCCCTGATTTGGGCCGGATACGTATCGGTTCCTGTATTCCGAGCTGTCCTTGAACGGGCGGGTGAATGGGGTCAGAGGGACGCGGTTGGAACAGCGTTGCGTGAAACACCGAAGCCGCAATCCGACCGGAAGGCTGATCAGGCGCCCCCCGCATCCGAGAAAGCGAAGCCTGTGCCTGCCGAAGATGTAACGTCCGCTCCTGCGCCTGAAAAGACGTTGCAGGGCAAAGCACCGCAGGGCGCACCCGATGCGCCCCGCAGTCCCGACGTGGTCGACCTTTATAGCGGGCCGCACATCATCATCGTTTGTTCGGAGCTGACAACACTGCAAAAGCTGCGGATGGGCTGCCCTTGACGAGGCAAAAATTCAGAAGTGAATTTTATAATATTATTAAGGGGACCTCGAAAAATTGCTGTAGCTGGCGATCGCGGGCCTCTTTGAGGTGAACAGCACAGAATCAAAACGAGAACAAAGCGGAATCATTCGCGATAAAATTCGGGGCACCTGACGAGCGATGACAATTTTTCGAGGTCCCCTCTACTCTTTGCAGCGACAATCGTCGCGCCAAGCCAAATACCAAGATCTGCATTGGCTGCGGTTGCTTGAACAGTCGTGGTCTGCGTTGCGGTCCGTGTCGGGACATTGCGGGTGAACGACGACGGCGAGATGCTTATGCGGCAAAGAAAAGAGTAAGACGAAAGACGAAATCGAAGTGAAACTCACTGTCCCTACTCAAAACTCTGAATGTCGGAGCAACTCCAGGATTTCTTTGGCTTTCGGAGTTTTGAGTAGGGACAACGGTCGTTTGCCGCCGCAGTGCTCCGCATCGCTCGGCGCTCACGATATCGCCGAGATTGACGCCGAGGTGCTGGCGGCGCTAACTGAGGTCGATGGAGGGTAATGACATGAGGACAGAAACAGAAGATCGGCTCGACAAACTCTTCGTCCAAATCGATAAGGAGAGCATTTCGCGCGACGAAATTGAGCCGGAGTTGCACGCGCTATTCCATGCTTTCGACGATCCCTATTACCGAGAGAAGGTTCAGAGCGCGATTGATAACGCGGTGGTCTATGCACGCCCGCTCAAGCCTGAAAAGCATGGCGAGGCCGAAAAAGTCCGAGCGCTTTTGCTTCACGACTTGGCAGCGGCAAGCCGTAGAATTGCCCAGCTAAAAGATGTTGATCAGTGACATTTGCCACCGTGCGCTTGCATCGCTCATCCCGCCGGCGAGGCTTTCGGAATGGATCGAGGCGAACAAGCCGACATGTGACAAAGGCGGATATAGCCACGACCGAGGCACCACACGGCGAGCGTATGGATGCCGTTCTCGCGCATGTAGCCGAGGGTCATTGGTTGGATAGCGCGGGGCATCTCGAAAACTTGAACGAAAGCCGTGCACAGTCCCGTCTTCGACCTTCATCCATCCTCGAGCGCAGCTTTGCGCCGCTGCAGCGAAGCCGAGCGGGCGCCGGCGAGTGGATC
>Ga0097691_1000768_pt1 | contig 25966 bp, 22 predicted proteins | sample NGESurdeep072012_8_FD_72858 | JGI IMG/M metagenome (GOLD analysis project Ga0097691, IMG submission 72858) | Arctic peat soil microbial communities from Barrow, Alaska - NGEE Surface sample 210-1 deep-072012 | ecosystem: Environmental > Terrestrial > Soil > Wetlands > Peat ... | reverse complement strand
AGAACCACGTAGCGCCCGACGTCCCCCGGCGCACACGCGATGTGGTACTGGCGGCCTTCCCCAATCAGGTTCTTGTCGATCACCGGGGCACCTCCTGGACTGGTGTCCTGTCGCCGTCGGCCGCCGTGGGGGAGAGGCCCAACCGGCGGTTCCGGCCACGTGCTCGTCTCGCGGGGCCCGGGATCGCGACGCGGGGATGCTGATGGGGCCGGCCACGTGCGGCCGGCCCCATCAGAGAATTGGACTACAGCCAGCTCTACTTGTAGACGCCGCAGCCGACTGTCGGGCAGGTCTGGAGCGTTCCGGCCTTCATCGCGGCGAGCGCCGTGTCGAGCGCAGCCTGGACCTCGGGGCCGAACATGCTGGCCTTGTCATGGAACGGGGAGGCGGCGATCCCGTCGTTGGCGGCGTTGTAGAGGACATCACCGGCAGCGAGATTGCCAGCGGCGATTCCCATGATCGCCTGGTTGACGGCGGTCTCGACGCGCTTCTCGGCGCTCGTGATGATGCATTTGTCGTCGTTCGGGAGCGAGAGGTACTGGTCCACGTTGACGCCCACGCCCCAGATGCCGGCTGCGCAGGCGGCGTCGAGGACGCCGTTGCCGGTCAGGCCGGCGACTGCGAAAAGGACATCCGGATGGTTGGCCGCCATGAAGTTCTGGGCGAACGCCTTGCCGCCGACCGGGTCGCTGAACGCAGCGGCCGAGAAGTCATGGGTGACATACGCGGACTTGACGGTGACCTTCGGGTTGACGGACTGCGCGCCGAGCTCGTAGCCCTGGATGTAGCGAACGCACGCGTTGCAGAGGGTCGTCCCGCCGATCGCGCCGATGATCCCGGTCTTGCTGGCCGAGGCGGCGATGATCCCGGCGAGGTAGCCGGCCTGGTCCTCCTGGAAGGTGAAGGGGTGGTAGTTCGGGAGGAGCGTCGCGACGGCGCCTGCGCACTTGCCGCTGTTGTCCGGGGCGCCGGTCGCGTCGATGCAGGGGCTCTGGTCGACGCCGATGAAGTTGATGCTCGAGTTGGCCTTGGCGGCCTTTTCGGTGTCATTCACCAGGTTGAAGCCGACCGTGACGATGATGTTGTAGTTCTGGCCGACGAAGCTCGCGATGTCGGCCGCGTACTCTGAGGCGTCCTTCGGGACGACGACGGCCGGAGTGGCCGCGCCGATCGCCGTGGCGCCGGCGACCGCGCCCTTGTACGAGTACTCGTTGAAGCCCTTGTCATTCACCGTCCCGATGTCGGTGACGACGCCGATCTTGAGCGCGGACGCGGAGGGGGCCGCGGACGCGGCCGCGACCGACGGGGCAGCCGACGGCGCCGCGGACGGGGCCGCGACGGACGGGGCCACGGACGGCGCCGCGGGGGTTGGCGTGGCCGAGCCGCTGCACGCGGACGCGACGATCGCGAGCGTGGCGGCGAGCAGGCCGAGCCTGGTGGTGCGCGTGATCATGAACTCCTCCTTGCGCGAACTGAGCCCCGAACGGGGCCCGGCGAACGCGATTGCCCGGTTCGGCCGGGCAGGCTTCTGTGGCGCATCGTACCGAGCGTCCGATCGTCGGGCAAGATGCGCCGGATCGAGGCATCTGCCGGTTGAAGAATAGGGTCGCCGCCCGTCGCGTGCGCGCCGATTGCGCGCGGGAACGGCCCGACCGGGGTACCCTCCGAGCGTGCCGCCCCGCCCCGTGATCCTCGACTGCGACCCCGGCCACGACGACGCGCTGGCCATGCTCCTCGCGCTCGCCCGCCCGGAGTTGCACGTCCTGGGCATCACGACGGTGGCCGGGAACGCGGGCGTGGAGAACACGACCCGGAATGCGCTGCGCGTCCTCACGCTGCTGGGCCGGACCGACGTCCCGGTGGCGGCGGGGGCGGCCCGCCCGCTCGTCCGGCCGATCCGGATTGCCGACCATGTCCACGGCGCGTCCGGCCTCGACGGGGCCGACCTGCCAGAAGCGGCGGTCGGACCCGTCGCCGAGGGCGCCGTCGAGCTACTGGCGCGACTGGTCCGCGAATCGCCCGTCCCGGTCACCCTCATCCCGACCGGGCCGCTCACGAACATCGCGCTCTTCGCGCGCACGCACCCGGAGCTGCTGCCGCGGATCGCCGAGATCAGCATCATGGGCGGCGCGATGGGGGAGGGGAACCTCACCGCCTCCGCCGAGTTCAACATCTGGGCCGACCCGGAGGCGGCCGCGATCGTGTTCGACTGCGGACGGCCGGTGGCGCTAGTGCCGCTGGAGGTCACCCACGCGGCGCTCTTCCGGAATGTGGACATCCCGCGCCTCGAGGCGCTTGGCACGCAGGTCGGCCGGGTGTTCGCGGACCTGCTCCGCTTCTTCGCGATCTTCCACCGCGAGCGCTACGGCTGGGACGGCTCGCCGATCCACGATGCTGTCGCCGTGGCGCGGCTCGTCGTGCCCGGCCTCGTCACCGAGGTGCGGTACCGGGTGGACGTGGAGACGGAGAGCGAGCTGACGCGCGGACGGACCGTGATGGACATCCACGGCCTGCGCGGCCTGCCGCCGAACGTGACCGTCGGGACGGAGATCGACCGACCGCGCTTCATCGACCTGCTCGTGGACGCGATCGCGCGCTTCCCGTGACGGTCATGCAGGCGGGCGAGCCGTCCGCCCGAAGCCGGCCCTCTCGGCCGCTCACCCCGCGGGCGTGAGCCAGACCGGGTACTCGCGGACGTCGGCGGGCGTCCCGTCCTTCGCCGAGGGGTCGAAGACCCGCAGCGTGCCCCACTGCGCCGTCGTGACGCTGTAGGCGACTGTCACGTCGAACGTGCCCCAGCAACCGGTCCCGCAGGTCGCCTGCACCGGCGTGTCGGCGAGGACGCGGCGCCCGCCATCCAGGACCTGGAGTCGGAACTGCGCCTCGAAGACGTTCGCCAGGCCGGTCACGCGTCCTGGCGATGGGAACGCGTCGCCCCATGCCGGGCTGTCCACGAAGATCTGCGGGAGGCTGGAGGTGCTGTCGGTCCGGCCCAGGCCGGCGCCAACCATCACGCCCTCGCCCCCGATGCTCTCGACGGGCTGCCCGTCGAGCCGGAGCCGGATCGTGTCCACGGTTGGGAACTGGGTGACCGTGTAGACCAGCTGGGCGAGCCGCCCGAGCATCGATGCACTCCCGCCGCCGGACTCGAAGGTCCCGGTCAGGTCGACCGTGGCCACGCGGCTGTCGATGGTGACTCCCAGCAGCTGCGTGCCGGCCGGGATCATCGTCACGAGGCCGTGCTCGGCGGGCACCGGCCCGACCAGGAGCTCGCGGACGGCCGCGGTCGCGACGGCACGTGTGGCCGTCACGGTCCGGATGACCGGGACGAGGTGGGCGTCGCCACCCGCGAGATCAGGCTGGAAGAGGTAGACGCGGACCGTCGTGGTCGGTGCCGAAGACGTCGATGGCGTCGAGATGGGACCGGCCGACGCGACGGGTGACGTCCCTGGCGAGGCGTTCGGCAGCTCCACGATGACGCGATCCGCTGCCGGCGTCGGGACGGGACCGGCGACGCCGACGGACCCGCTGCAGGCGGCAACGAGACCGGCGATCGCGGTGATCAGCGCGGCGCGATGTACGAGCCGTGCATGGCCGCGGCGAGCAGGGGAGAGGATCCTCATCGTGGTTGGCTCCGTGTGGGCTCCGGACCTCGCTCACGATCCTGCCCGCCGGTCACCGTCGGATCGCCGTCAAGTAACGATCCGGTCACGGGCAGCCGCAGCTCGAAGAGCAGGCCGCCGCCCGGGTTGGCGTCCACTCGGAGCGAGCCGCCGAGGAGCTCGGCGTGCTCGCGGGCGATCGCAAGCCCCAGCCCGCTGCCGCCCGGTCGCGCCGGGTCGGCCTTGGCGAAGCGCTCGAAGAGCCGCTCCAGGTCCGAGCCCGCGGCACCGCTGCCCGGCCCGCGATCCGCGACCGTGACCGTCACCGCGCCCGGGCGTCGGGCGATCGAGACCGCGACCGGCGCGCCCGGCGCATGGAGACGTGCGTTGTCCAGCAGGTTGCCGACAATCCTGTCGACTCTTCGCGGGTCTGTCTCGATCACGACCGGCTCGTCCGGGAGCACGAGCTCTGCCGCCGGCAGGCGGGCCGCGACGAGCGCCCGGAGCCGCTGCCCGAGGTCGACGGGTTCGGTCGCCACCTGCTCGGCGTTCGCATCGAAGCGCGACACTTCCATCAGGTCGTCGACCAGGGAGCGCAGGCGGGCCACGTCCGCCACGAGCAGCTCGCCCGCGCGGCGCGCGTCGGGCGGCAGCGTTCCCAGCTCGACGCGGAGAAGCGACGCCTCCGCGACGAGTCCTGTCAGCGGCGTCCGCAGCTCGTGGGCGACGTCCGCCACGAAGCGCCGGTTGCGGGACTCCGCCGCCCGGAGCCGCTCGATCGTCGCCTCCAGCGTGTCGGCCATCCGGTTGAACTCGGCTGCCCACGTCCCGAACTCATCGCGCGACGTCGCCGGGACCCGTGCGTCCAGCTGCCCGTCGGCGATCCGGGCGGCGGCGCGGCTCGCCGCATCGATGGGGCGAAGGATCCCGCGCGCGACGGCCCGGGCAGTTGCGAGCGCCACGCCGATCAAGAGGAGCGAGCCGACGAGCAGCGCGATCCGGAGCTGGGCCACGGCCCGGTCGATGTCGCTCGCGTCGTGGACGAAGTAGAACGCCGGCGCACCCGCCGCCGGCCGGCCCGCCAGGACAAGGACCGATCGTCCGGCGACGGACGTCCACGCATATCCGATCTCGCCGCGGTCAACGATCGCCCGCAGCTCGGGCGGGAGACCGGCGAGCGCGCCCACCAGGTCGAACGAGGACACGACCGGGTCGCCATCGCCGAGGTCGACGATCGTCTCGACGTCCGTTCGAAGCCGGAACGTGTCGAGCAGCCCGGATGCCGTCAGCGACGCGCGGTCGATGCCGGCCGGCAGCGCCGTCGGGATCAGGACCCCCAGGTCGTAGTCCGCCTGGCGCAGCGCGTCCGCCCGGAGTCGATCCCGCAGGGATGCATCGACGACGGTGGACGCGCCGGCGCCCAGCACGCCTGCCGTGAGCGCCACGAGCGCGACGACGACGATGGCAACGCGGGCACGGATGCCGACGGCTCGTCGCCCTCCGGCGCCGGTCCCCGCCATGTCAGCCGCCCGCCCGGTACCCGACGCCCCGAATCGTGAGGATGAGCGTCGGCGATGCCGGCTCCGGTTCGATCTTCGCCCGGAGGCGCCCCACCGCGACGTCGACGAGCCGCGAATCACCCAGGAAGTCGTAGGCCCAGATCCGCTCGAGAAGCACCTCGCGCGTGAAGACCTGGCCGGGCCGCCGCGCCAGCTCGACCAGCACGTCGAACTCGGTCCGGGTGAGCGGGATCGGGGTGCCGTCGCGGGTCACCGCCCGGGCCCCGACGTCGATCGCGAGCGGGCCCAGCCGGAGGTGCTCGGCCTCGTCCGGCCCGCCGCGTCCGCGCCGGAGCGCCGCCCGGACGCGCGCGATGAGCTCGGGCAGCTCGAACGGCTTGCGGACGTAGTCGTCGGCCCCCGCTTCGAGGCCGACCACGATGTCGAGCGTGTCGCCGCGGGCCGTCAGCATGATGATCGGGACCGTCGATTCCCGACGGATCTCGCGCGCCACCTCCAGGCCGTCGAGGCCCGGGAGCATGACGTCGAGGAGGACGAGGTCGGGCCGCTCCGCGCGGACCCGCGCCAGCCCCTCGGGTCCGTCCGCCGCAGTGGCGACCGTGAAGCCGGCCCCGCGGAGGCCGAGCGCGACGATCTCGCGGATCGACGCGTCGTCCTCGACCAGCAGGATGCGGGCATCCACCGTCAGCCGCCGTCGTGAAGCTCGTCGAGGCGGGCGTCGGAGATCCCGAGGTGGTGGGCCAGCTCGTGGCGAAGCGTCTCCTCCACGCCGTGGACCAGCGCCTCGGGGCCGCGCCAGCGGCGCTCCAGCGGCCCGCGATAGAGCGTGATGAGGCTGGGGATCGGGGCGTTGTCGGCGCCGAAGGCCGTCCGCGGCACCCCGCGATAGAGGCCGTAGAGCCCGGAGGCGCCGACCGTCGCGAGCTCGTCGGGGGTCGCCTCGTCGGCGACCACGATCGCGACCGTGGCGAGCTGGGCGCGGTACTGGCCGGGGAGTCGCGCGATCGCTGCCTCGAGCGCGGCGTCGAACGCGTCGGCCGCCGGATCAGGGATCGCGGGCCAGCCGTCCGGGAGGTCGTCCACGAACGAAGGGTACTGCGCCCGCGGCTCCGATCCCGGATGGTCGGCGCGGAGTCGCGCCGGGGAGCGCGGTCAGGGCGGCCCGTCCCGGGCCGGGCGAGGGTCAGCCGAAGGAGAATGAAGACTCGCGGTCGCCCCGCCCGCCGGCCTCGAGGATCGCGTTGATGACCTCCACCGGGAGGCTGGTGCGGCGAGCGACGTACGCGGCGATCCTCCTGGCATCGCAGCCACACCTCGCGAGGGTCCTCCGGTCCAGGCGTGGCCAGATCAGCAGCGCACGCTGGGTGAAGGCGCAGGTCTCCGCCGCCGGGCGCCGGCCCGGGGCTTTCGCGGGAGTGGTCATCGCGCAGATCCTCTCCCCCGGCGATGCCGAGCCGTGCCAGGCTGGCTGGGGCCAGCCGGTGAATCGACGTGAGTCGCCGACGACGAGACGCTGTCGCCGGGACCCAGGGGACGGGCGCCGGGAGCCCAGCCTACGCCGCTCGGCGTCCCCGGTACAGGCGGCGAATGCTTGCGGCACGGTAAAGAATGCTTTGCCGGGAGGTTGCGCGGCGCCGGTCGGCGCCGCGCAGCGGACAACCAGGGCGCCGACGCCGCCTGCTATTGTCTCGCGATCGGCCGCGTCCCGACCTGGCGCCTGAATGGCCCTGGGAGCTGATGATCAACAGCCTCGACGAGCGTTGAGCCCTCCGACGGTGCGCGCGCGTCCGCTCCGCCACCTCGGCCTGCAGCGCCGGATCATGTTCTACGTCACCATCGGCCTGACGGCGATGTTCGGTGTGCTCGCCTTCCTTGGCCTTGGCGCGATCGACCAGGCGACGCAGCTGCTCTACAGCGAACGGCTATCCGCGGCCCGAACGACGGCGAGCATCCTGGAGCGCGACTTCCAGGCGACCGCGATCGAGGCTCGGCAGTACGTCGAGGAACATCAGCAGGCGGCGGTCGCCGCGGGCGGGTCGGCCGACGGACTGGCTGGGCTGCTGCTCGCCAACCTCACGCAGCGTGCGACATCGCCGTTCTTCACGGTCAGCGGGGTGTGGGTGCTGGACACCGAGGGCAGGCCCCTCGGGACGGCAGGCAGCCCCGGCGCCGCCCTGCCGAGCCAGGTCAGGGGCGACGGCGCGGTGGTGAGCGTGCCGACCTCCGACACGACGGTGCTGCAGGCGCTGGGCCCGGTCGCCGGAGCGACGCCGCTCGCCGCGATCGAGGTTCGGGCAGCGGGTCCTGCGGGCTCGCCCGGCACGATCCTGGTTGTCCATACCGTCGGCGTTGACGGCACCGCGCCGTATGTCGCGGGGGCGGTCGGCCCGGAGCTGGCTGACGACCAGGCGGGACCGGCGCCGGGCAGCCCGTCGGATGAGTACCACCTCGAGGTCATCGACCCGGACGGAATCACCGTGCTGGGGATCGGTGGTGACGAGCGCCCCGGCCAGCCGAGCCAGCATCTCCCGGCCATCCGCGACCTCATCCGCACCCATGCGTCGGCCGCCCTCCTCGAGCAGCCGGGCCCCGCCGACTCGTTCGCGCCGCACGTCATGGCGGTCGTGCCCATCGCCTCGACGCCGCTCTACCTGATCCTCGAGCAACCGGTCGATGCGGCCCTCGCCCTCCAGTCGCAGCTCCGCGATCGTCTCCTCGTGGCAATCGTCGTCGGGTTCGCCGCGACCCTCGCGGTCGCCTGGGTCACCACCCGACGCGTCGTCAAGCCGACCGTGCAGCTGACCACCGTCGCCGGGCGGATGGCGCATGGCGATCTGGCCAGCCCGATCGAGATCCGTGCCCGGGACGAGATCGGCGAGCTGGCCGAGAGCCTCGACCTCATGCGCCAGCACCTGCTGGCGGCGCGGGCGGCCGACGAGGCTGCCAACCAGGCGCTGGAGTCGCGCGTGGCTGAGAGGACGGCGAGGCTCGGCGAGGTCCTCCGCAAGACGATCTCCGCCCAGGAGGAGGAGCGCCATCGCCTGGCCCGGGAGCTCCACGATGAGACTGCCCAGACCTTGGCGGCCCTCTCGATCATGCTCGATCGGGCCCGCGACAGCCTCGATGATCGGTCGTCGCAGGCGGCCGCCCACGTCCGCGAGGCAAAGGCGGTCGCGACCCGGCTCCTCGACGAGACCCGCCGCCTGATCCTCGGACTCCGACCGCTGGTCCTCGACGACATGGGCCTGGTCCCGGCGGTCCGCTGGCAGTGCGAGACGACGCTCGGCGACCGTGAACTCGAGGTGACCATCGACGATCGCCTCGGGGCAACGAGGCTGCCGAGCCACGTGGAGGTCGCCCTGTTCCGGATCATCCAGGAGGCCGTGACCAACGTTGCCCGCCACGCGGACGCCAGGCACGTCGCGATCACGCTCTCGCGAGATGACGACATGGTGACCGTGGTCGTCGCCGACGACGGCAGGGGCTTCGAGGCGCGGCGAGCTGCCGGGATCTCGGGACGCTTCGACAGCATCGGCCTCTCGGGAATGGCGGAGCGCGTCACGCTCCTTGATGGCAGCATGCAGGTCCGGTCGGCTCCGGGAGCCGGAACGACGATCGAGGTGACGGTCCCAGTGAGCGAGGTCTCAGCGTGACGGAATCGATCAGGGTTCTCGTGGTCGACGACCACACGCTCTTTCGCCAGGGGATCGTGGCTCTGTTGGACAGCCAGCCCGACATCGTGGTGGTGGGCCAGGCGAGCGAGGCCCAGGGGGCGATGGCGGCCACGCTCCGCCTGCTGCCGGACGTCCTTCTCATGGATGTCACGATGCCGGGCATCAACGGGCTCGACGCCGCCGGCGAGATCAAGAGCCGGTGCCCGGGCGTACAGGTCCTGATCCTGACGATCCACGATCGAGAGGATTACCTGTATCGGGCACTCCGCGCGGGCGCGTCCGGCTACGTCCTCAAGGGCGCGGACATCCACGACCTTCTCGCAGCGGTCCGGACTGCCTACAGAGGCGAGATCTACCTCTACCCGAGCCTCGCGAAGAAGCTCGTGGGCGAGTACCTTCGTCAGGCGCGGAACGGCGAGGTCGACCCGACCCGCGACCGGCTGAGCGAGCGCGAGCGGGAGATCCTGCAACTGATCGCCGAGGGGAAGACGACGGCCGAGATCGCGGCTGCCCTGGTCTTGAGCCCGCACACGATCCAATCGCACCGCGACCACATCATGGCCAAGCTGGACCTGCATACCAAGGCAGCGCTCATCAAGTACGCGATCGCGAAGGGCCTGATCGAGCTCTAGGCGCGCCCGCCACGCCATGCTATCCCCCGGCACGCCCACGGCCGAATGGGGTGTTCCCGGGATGCACGTGTCGGCCCGGCGGCCGGATGGTTCCAGACAACCCAGGAGGCACGGGAGCGGGGGCTCTACCAGCGCGGCGCCGTTTGGTCGCCAGTACGTCGCGGTGGGCCAATGGGGACAGCGACCCATCGAAGCTGGAGGTCCCAACCCCGTGAAGCTCATTCGTCTTGCCGGCATCCTGGCCCTTCTCCTGGGGCTCCTCGCGCCAGTCGCCTCCGTCTCGGCTGCGTCGGCCATCTACGTCCATCCCGGCCAGTCGATCCAGGCCGCCCTCAACAAGGCCCCGGCGGGCGCCCTGATCAGCGTCGAGCGCGGGACCTACAAGGGCAACCTGGACATCCATCGCTCCGTGCGCCTGGTCGGCCATGACGCGGTCATCGTGCCGGCCGCCAAGCCGACGAAGAACTTCTGCGTGGCCCCGAATAGCTTCACGGGCGTGACGGGCATCTGCGTCCACGCGGTGTTCAGCGCCGATGGCCAGTCGCTCGTGACGCCGGTCTCCAACGTCTCCATCGAGGAGTTCACCGTCCAGAACTTCAGCGGGCCCGGGATCGTGGTCGCCGGCGTGAACGGCTTCCGTGCCGTCCGCGACGTGACGGCGCACAACGGCGGTGGTGGTGTGTGGGTCGGCATGGTGTCGAACCTTTCGCTGCTCTTCAACCGCTCCTCCGGCAATGGCAGCGACGGGTTCTATGTGAGCGAATCACCGTCTTCGAACGCCGCCATCATCGGCAACATCGCAAACGACAACGTCGGCAGCGGGATCATCTTCATCGACTCGCTCGGTGGCCGGATCACGCTCAACAGCGCGTACGGCAACTGCTCCGGGATCGTCGTGGCCTCGGTCGCGACCCCCGACGCGACCCCCAGCGGGGATGTGTCGATCCGGCTCAACCAGGTGACCGCGAACAATCGGATGTGCCCGGACCAGAGCGCGTCCGGTGGGGCGCCGGCCTACGGTGGCATCGGGATCGGGCTCGTCGGGGCACGGAACACGGTCATCGCCCTCAACGACGTCCGGGATAACGTGGAGCAGGCCGGTAGCGGCATCACCGGCGGCGGCATCGTGGTCCTCGACGGGAAGATGTTCGGCGGCGCCGCGCCCACCGGCGACTCCATCCGGCTGAACTCGGCCTCCGGCAACACGCCGAACGACATCTACGGCGACGGCACCGGGACCACGAACACCATCAGCAGCAACACCTGCACCACCACGAACGTGACCGGCGCCTGCTGACGCCATCGCGTCTGCTCCCGCCGCGGAAACGCCCCCGGCACCACCGGGGGCGTTTCCCTGCTCACGGCGCGCCCCGTGCAATGCAGCTGGTCCCGGGCGGCTCTGACCCGCCCGGGACTTCACCCCGAGTGTGGGTCGCGGCGGGCCGGGAGTCCGCGTTCGCGCCTTGGCTACCCGCTGCGCGCGCCGCCCGGCTCCACGAGGCCGGACTCGTAGGCGTAGATCACGGCCTGCACCCGGTCGCGGACGCCCAGCTTGTCCAGGACGCGGCCGATGTGCGTCTTCACCGTCGCCTCGCTCAGCGCCAGCCGGTCGCCGATGTCGGCGTTCGAGCCGCCGGCAGCCAGCAGGCGCAGCACCTCGAGCTCGCGGGCGGTGAGCGTCGCCAGGGCGGGAAAGGCATGCTGCCGCGGTCGCGTCGCGTAGTGCTCGACGAGCCGCCGCGTCACCGCCGGCGCCAGCGTGGCGTCGCCTCGCGCCACGGTCCGGACGGCGTGGACGATGTCCTCGGCCGGGGCGTCCTTCAGCAGGAAGCCGCTGGCGCCGGAGCGCAGCGCCTCGAACGCGTACTCATCCAGATCGAACGTGGTGAGGATCAGGATGCGCGTCGCCGGCTCGGCTGCGACGATCCGCCTGGTCGCCTCGAGACCATCGACGTGCGGCATGCGGACGTCAACGATCGCCACGGCCGGCCGGAGCCGTCGCACCAGGCTGACGGCCTCGGCACCATCGGACCCCTCGCCCACGATTCGCAGGTCGGGCTGGCTCTCGAGGATCATCCGCAACCCGGCGCGAGCAAGCGCCTGGTCGTCCACGATGATGAGGTCGATGGTCATGACGCTTCGACCGCCAGCGGAAGGACCGCCTCGACGCGGAAGCCACCGCCGGTTGTCGGTCCGGCCTGCATCAGACCGTCGTACAGGTGCACGCGCTCGCGCATCCCGACCAGGCCGTGCCCGCGGCCCGGTGTGTTGCCGGGAGCCCCGCGCGGCGCGCCGGGCGGTCCGCCGTCGTCGCTCACAAGGACGCGGACCCGATCGGGCTCATACGAGAGATGCACCTTGGCGCGCGAGGTCGGCGCGTGCTTGCGCACATTCGTGAGGGCTTCCTGGATGAGCCGGTAGATCGCCAGCTCCAGCCCTGCCGGCAGTCCCACGACGGGGCCCGAGACCTCCAGCGCCACCGCGAGGCCGGCGGCGCGTGTCTCATCCACCAGCGTGGGCAGGCGCTCGAGGCGCGGGAGCGGCTGCCGATCCGCGCTCTCCTCCACGCTCAGGACGCCGACCAGGTGGCGCATCTCGGCCAGCATCTGCCGGCCCGTCTCCTCCACGTGCTGCAGCGCACTGCGAGCCCGATCCGGATCGGTCCCGAGCACGCTCCGCGCGCCGCCCGCCTGGAGGACGATGAGCCCCACTCTATCCGCGACCACGTCGTGGAGCTCGCGGGCGATGCGCGCCCGCTCCTCGTGCACGGCGGCCCGTGCCGCCGCCACCTGTTCGGCCCGGGCGCGCTCGGCCGCCACGGCGAGCGAGATCGAGCGCTGCGTCTGGATCCTCAGCGCCACGCCCAGGCCAAGCGCCCCGCCGAACACGATGAGGAGATATGCCCAATCGGACAGGCTGAGAAGCAGGTGCGCCCCCGCCAGCTCCTCGGCGAGCAGCGCCAGGCCGAGGACGGCACCCACCAGCAATTCGCGCCCGGCGGCATGCCGACCGACGGAGTACATCAGCAGCACCATCGTCGCCCCGTTCGCCACGCTGTTGCCCGAGCCGTACGCGACGACGTACGGCAGGAAGAACGCCGCGCTGATCGCCGTGGCCCGCAGCGGCGCCACTCGCCGGAAGGCGACGGGCAGCGTCGTCGCGACCTGGACAGCCGCCGCGACCGCAACCGGACCCGGAAACACGCCGCCCGCCGCCTCGACGACGGCGATGATCACGAGCGCGAGCGCCACGAGCCAGTCGAGGACGGACGGGAAGCGCCGCCGGCCGGACCCGTCGACCGGAGCGGGCAGGCGCTCGAGGAGCGGCAGCGGCTCCAGCGGCGGCAGCGGCGGCCGATCCGCTCCCTCGTCCACGCGGAGGATGCCGACCAGGTGGCGCATCTCGGCCAGCGTCTGCCGGCCGGTCTCCTCGATCTGCAGGAGCGCCGCCCGGGCACGATCCCGATCGGTGTCGAGCACGCTTCGCGCGCCCCCGGCCTGGAGGACGATGAGTCCCATGTTGTGGGCGACCACGTCGTGGAGCTCCCTCGCGATGTGCTCCCGCTCCTCGAGCACGGCGGCCTCGGCTGTTGCCCCCTGCTCGGCCCGGGCGCGCTCGGCCGCCACGGCCAGCGAGATCGACCGCTGCACCTGGACCCGCAGCGCCATCCCGAGGGCCAGGGCTGCGCCGCCGAAGATGAGGTTGAAGGCCCAATCGGCCAGGCTGGTCTGCCTGCCGCCGATCGCAGGCTCGAGGCTCAGCAGCAGCGCGACGACGGCGCCCGCCACGAGCGCGCGCCCCCTGGTGTGGCGCCCGACGGAGTAGATGAGCAGCAGCTCCATGGCCGCGCTCGCGACGCTGCCGCCCGTGAACTGCCCGGCGTACACGAGGACGTAGGGCAGGGAGATTGCTGTCCCAACGGCTATCGCGGGCAGCGGCGCCACCCGCCGGAAGGCGGTGGGCAGCGTCGTCGCCGCCAGCACCGCAGCCGCGACCGCGACCGGACCCGGATACACGCCGCCGACCGCCTCCGCCAGCGCCACGGCCACCAGCCCGGCGGCCACCAGCCAGTCGAGGACCGACGGCGCATGCCGCCCGCCCACGAACCGTTCGCGGGTCACCCAGTGGAGCTGCTTCACCCGGCCACCTTACAGGCCACTAGCCGGGATTTCGTCATCCATTGGTCGCGCGGCCTCGCGACCTGCGGGGGACCTGTTCGCGCCGTGCGGATGACGACAGGGGCGGCTGTGGGCTCGACGCTGCACATCGTCCAGGTCACACAACGGAGGAGGAGGTTCTCATGCACCCGACTCGCACGTCGACGCTCGCGCTGGTCGTGGCCGGCGTCATCCTGTTCGTCCTGTCGGCCAGCGGCCAGCCGGACACGTACTGGTCGAGCGGCCCGTCGTGGCTCGGCGACATCGGCTGGTACGGCTTCATGGTCTGCGCATTGCTGCTGATGGTCTCGGGGCTGTACGCGATCGTCTCATCGGTTCGGAACCGCGGCCGGCTCTCGGCGCAGTAGCGCTCGTCCGTCGCCGCCGACCGACCTGTCAGAACCGGAGGTTCCCACCATGCGCCGTCGAGTCGCCTCTCTCACCGCCGCGGCATTCACGCTGGCACTGCTCGTGCCGGTCGGCTCTGTCTCGGCCGCGTCCACCATCTCCGTGCATCCCGGCCAGTCGATCCAGGCCGCCATCAACAAGGCCCCGGCGGGCGGCCTGGTCGTCGTCGAGCGCGGGACGTACAAGGGCAACCTCGAGATCAAGCGCTCGCTGCGCCTTGTCGGCCACAACGCGGTCATCGTGCCGGCCGCCAAGCCGACGCCCAACATCTGCCTGACCCCGGGCTTCTTCAACGGCGTGCCGGGCATCTGCATCCATGGGGTGCCCAACGCCGACGTGACGGCGATCGCGCCGATCTCGAACGTCTCCGTCGAAGGGATCACCGTCCAGAACTTCAGCGGTCCCGGGATCGTGGCACTCGGCGTGGCGGGCTTCCGCGTCGTCCGCGTCGTGACGGCCCACAACGGCGAGATGGGCATGTTCATCAACATGGTCTCCAGCCTGTCGCTGCTGTCCAGCAGCTCGTACGACAATCACGGCGACGGCCTGTTCCTGGAGAACCTCCCGGAGAGCTCGTCGTCCGCGAACGCCGTCATCACCGGGAACACGCTCTACGGCAACCTTGGGAGCGGGATCATGTTCATCAACTCGCTCGGTGGCAGGATCGCGCTCAACACCATGACCGGCAACTGCGCCGGCATCAGCGTGGTCGGCTTTGCCGGGCAATACGGGTCGGCCGGCGGCGACGTGTCGATCCAGCTCAACCAGGTGACCGCGAACAATCGAATGTGCCCGCCGGACGGGTCCGGGACGCCCGCCTACGGTGGCGTCGGGATCGCGCTCCTCGGGTCACAGAACACGGTCGTCGCGCTCAACGACGTCGAGGGTAACGTGGCGCAGGCCGGCAGTGCGTTCCCCGGCGGCGGCATCGCCATCGCCACGCTCGGAGCGACGTCCGCCAGCCCCGCATCGCTCGCACCCACCGGCAACTCCGTGCGACTGAACCGGCTCTCGGGCAACACGCCGAATGACATCTACGGGGACGGCACCGGGACCGGGAACACGGCCGGCGGCAACTCCTGCACCCCCACGAACCTGACCGGCGCCTGCTGACGCCATCGCGTCTGCCGACGCGCAGCGAGAGACGCCCCCGGCACCACCGGGGGCGTTTCCCTGCCTCCTTCGTGGGCGGGCCCGCGGTTCCAGCTCGGGCGCCGGGGCTGGCCGTCGAGCCCGGGCCGCCGCCGTAGTAGACCGGGGACGGCGACGGCCGACCCGGTCAGCCCACGCGGTAGTACGCGAACCCGGACAGCCAGGCCCGCAGCGGACGGCCGTCGACGACGACGTCGAAGCGCAGGTCCTCGGGGCCGCCCGGGTCGTCGCCCACCCGGAACGAGCCGTCAGCGCGAGGGAAGAGCGGCTGCTCGGGCTCGAACCCGTCCGGGGCGGCCGCGAACACGAGCCACGCGACGTCGCCGCGGAGGATGACCCGGAAGTTGGTCACCCAGGGGTCGTGCGAGCGGTAGTGGCCGGCCAAGGCGGCGATCCCCGGTTCAGGAGCGGGGAGGGGAGGAGCCGTCGCGCCTTCCCGGACGAACCGGGTCGGGCCGTGCCAGGCGACGACCGGCCGCTCCCCGGCAGGCTCGAAGCCGAGGGCGTAGCGGTCGAGGTCGGGATCCGGGGCGAGGAAGCGGCCGTCGCCGAGCGCCTCGAGGGCGATCACGCGGCCCCGCCAGTGAAGGCTCAGACCGTCGGGGCCGGCGCTGATCTCGAGCGGGCCGGCGTCGCCGTCGTCGGGGTCGGCGCGGTAGACGCCCGTTCGGTCCGGCTCGGGGGCGTCGTCCGCAAGGGCACTGGGAGCACCCGGCGCGCCGTGGGCGCCTGCCGCGGAGCTGCCGCCTGACTCGGGCCCGCGCACCGCGGCGAGGACGGCCCGGGCCAGCGCCATCGGATCGCCCATGGAGCCGTTCTGGAGGACGACCGCCGCCAGCCCCGCGGCCGGATCCACGAGGAGCGCCGACCGGTAGCCGATCATCCCGCCGGAGTGACCGAGGAACGTCCGGCCGCCGAACGGGAGGGTCGCCAGCCCGTAGCCGTACCCGTTGCCGCGCGGCGTCCGCGCGTGCGGCCCGACCATCCGGGCGAACGAGGACTCGCTCAGCAGGCGGCCCTTCGGCCCCTCGCCTTGCCGCAGGAGCATCCGCGCGAACGCGGCCATGTCGCCGGCCGTGGAGGCGATCGAGCCATCCGCGGTCGCCGTCTCGAGCCAGGTCGCCGGGACGAGTGGTCGCCCGGGGTACCCGATCCGGTCGTCGTGGAGGTAGTCATAGCCGACCGCGAGTCGCGACCGGATCTCGTTGGTGATCGCCGGTTCGGTCGCCGCCATCCCGAGCGGCTCGAGGATCCGGGCCCGGATCACGTCCGGGTACGGGCGGCCCTCGACCGCCTCGATGACGAGCCCGAGCACCTTGTATCCCAGGTTCGAGTAGTGGTAGCGCTCGCCGGGCGCGGAGCCCGGCCGGCGATCCCGGAGCGCCCAGACCTGGGAGGTGGCCTCCGGGGTCCCGTCGATGCCGGCGGTGATGCTCGCCGTGTGGGTCAGGAGGTCGTGGATCGTGATCGGCCGGCCCACGACCGGCATCTCGAACCACGGCAGGGCGTCCGTGACCGGCGCGTCCAGGTCGAGCCGTCCCTCCTCGACGAGCTGGAGGACGACGATCGCCGTGAACGTCTTGCCGATCGAGCCGATCTCGAACAGCGTGTCGGGCTCGATCGCGCGCCGGGCGGCGAGGTCGGCGAACCCATGGGTCCGGACCTCCGTCGGGCCGTCCGAGCCGGTCAGTCCGATGGCAAGCCCCGGCAGGCCGGTGACGGCCAGCTCGCGCTCGGCGAGCCGGTCGATCTCGGCGAGGCGCCCGAGGTCCATCGAGGCGCGGATCAGCCTGCGAGCCGAGCCGCGGCGGCCTTGTCGCCCACGAGGCTGCCCTTCTGCCGGTAGAGATCCAGGGCTTGCCCGTACTCGGCCTCCGCCTCCGACGTGCGGCCGGCCGCCCGCAGGACGTCCCCGAGGATCATGACGCTGTCCGCGTGGAACGTGATGAAGTCGGTTGTCGCGAAGTACTCCACGGCGTTGCGCGCATGGCGTTCGGCTTCGACGGGGGCACCGGCGCCCAGGTGCGCGGCCGCGATGGCTGACTCCAGCAGGGCCCGGCCCGGTTGACGCGCCGTGGCCGCGAGACCCGCCAGGCGCTCGCCATCGACGGGGAGCCCGCAGGCGACCCGCGACAGCGCGTGGTGCGCCTCGTTGCTCAGGTTCGGCTCGCCCATCGCGACCCGCGCAGCGCATCCCTCCGCGAGCATCCGCTCGGCGACGGCGTGCTCCCCGGCCAGCGTCTCCACGTCGGCGGCGACCTCGGTGAGAACCGCGGCCAGCGTTCGCTGTCCGCTCTCGTTCGCGATCTCGAGGCATCGGGCCGCCAGCGACCGTGCCAGCGTGAAGTCACCGAGGCGGGCGTGCATGTGGGCCAGGGCATGCGCGATCCCCATCTCGATTGCCCGATCGTCCGGTGCCCGGGCCAGGATGTCGTTGCACCATCGGATCGCGTCCGTTACCGGCGTCGGTCCCCAGTAGAGATCGACTCCCAGGTCCAGGACGATCTCCTTCTCCTCCCAGTGGGATCCGGCGCGGCGGGCGTGTTCGAGCGCTCGCATCGAGGCCACCTCGTCACCGGCGACGTTCCCATCCAGCCAGGAGGCGGCACCGCGCAACCGCCAGACGAGCGCCAGCCCCCGGTCGTCACCAAGGCGCTCGAAGAGCGCTTCGGCCTCGTCGGCGGCGCGTCGACACTCTCCGGGCGAGAGGTCAGCGCCCCCGAACTCGAGATAGGGCAGCACTCGCGCGTACGCCATGGCCCGTTCGTCGCCGGCGGCCTCCGACCGTTCAAGCGCCTCGACCAGGCATGCCTTCGCATCGTCCCGGCGGCCGTTCGCGTTCAGCGCCCGAGCCAGGTCGGGCAGGATCGCGAGACGGGCCGGGTCGGCCGGGTCCAGCAGTGCAGCGGCGCGCCCAAGGAGGTTCACGGTCGCGCCGATGTCGGAGCGCTCGAGGGCGCGGCCGCCGGCGGCGATCAACCGCTCCGCGGACCGGCGGGCCAGGTCGCGGCCCCGGTCGTCGACCGGTGCCAGCTCCTCGCGGTAGCGGAAGGCCTGCTCGAGGTGGTAGCCCACGATCTCCTCGACCTCGCTCCGGCGGTCACCCGCGGACACGTCCAGCCAGCCGGCGAAGCGCTCGTGGAGCTCCGCCCGCTCCGCCTTCGGCAGCCGCTCGTACGCGGCGTCACGGATGAGCAGGTGGCGGAACCGGAACGCATCGCCCGCCGTCGTGCCCGAGCGATCGGGACGGATCAGCTCCTTGCGGACGAGCGACACCAGGTTTCGCGGGACCTCGGAGCGACCCTCGTCCGGGGACATGGCGATCACCGCGAGCTGGTCGAAGATGCGCCCCGCGACCGAGGCGCGCTCGGCCACGCTGCGCTCGTCGGGCCCCAGGCGGTCCAGGCGCGCCGCGAGCAGCGCCGCGATGGTCGGCGGCACGGCGATCGCGTCGAGATCGCGTGCGGCGGTCCAGCCGTCGGCATCGGCGACCAGCGCCCCATCGTCGATCAGCATGCCGACGAACTCCTCGACATAGAGGGGGTTGCCCTCGGCAGCCTCGGCGATCCGGGCGCGCACCGTGAGCGGAAGGGCGCCCCCGGGCACGAGCGCATCGATGAGGTCGAGCGCAGGGCCGGTCGCCAGCGGCTCGAGCAGGATCGTCGTGGCGTTGAGCTTGCCGCCGCCCCAGGTCGGGCGGCCGTCAAGGAACTCGGGGCGTGCCGGGCAGATGAAGAGGATCGGCGAGTCCCGCGCGAGGTCGGCCACCGCCTCGACGAGGTCGAGCAGGGTCGGCTCGGCCCAGTGGACGTCGTCGACCAGGACGACGAGCGGGCGCTCGTCCGCGAGGTGCTCAAGTGCGCGGCGGAACGCCCAGGTGATCTCCTCCGGGGCCGCTGACGCATCGAGGCCGATCAGGCCGGTGAGACAGCGGGCGATCGCCGCGGCCTCGGGCAGCCCGGCCACGAACGCCGCGATGCGATCACGCTCCGTCTCGGCGGTGTCATCCTCCTCGATCCCGGTCGCCTGCCGCACGATCTCCGCCGCGGGGAGGTACGTGATGCCCTCGCCGTACGGGAGACAGCGGCCGCGGACGACCCGGGCGCGCTCGCGGATCGCCCCGAGGAACTCCGCGACGAGGCGGCTCTTGCCCACGCCGGCCGTGCCCAGGATCGTGAAGAGCTGGCACGAGCCACCGGAGATGGCGCGCTCGAACGCCTGGTGAAGCGCGTCCAGCTCGCGCTCGCGTCCGACCATTGGCGCGTCCAGGCGACGTCGGTGCCCTTGCGCTCCGGCGGCGACACGATGCAGCCGGTGGGCGACCGCGAGCTCCGCCTTGCCCTTGAGCTCCAGCTGCTCCGCCGGACCGACCTCGACAGCGTCCCGCACCAGGTCGTACGTCGACTTCCCGATGACGATCTCACCCGGCGCGGCGGCCGCCTGGAGCCTGGCGGCGACATTGACGGCATCCCCGACGACGATCGCCTCGCCCGGCCTACCGCTGCCGACGACGACCGCTCCGGTGTTGATGCCGGTCCGCGCCTCCAGGGCCACGCCGCGCTCGTCCTGCAGGCCGACGTTCAGGCGTTCCAGCGCCTCGCGCATCTCCACGGCGGCGCGCACGGCCCGGAGGGCGTCCTCTTCGTGCACGACCGGCACCCCGAAGACCGCCATGACGGCGTCGCCGATGTACTTCTCGACCGTTCCGCCGTGGCGCTCGATGACCTCGCGCATGCTCGCGAAGTAGCGACCCATGACGTCCCGCAGCGACTCCGGGTCCAGCCGCTCGCCCAGTGCCGTCGAGCCGGTCACGTCCGTGAAGAGGATCGTGACGGTCTTGCGCGTCTCGCGGGCCGGCGACGTTTGCCCGAGCGCCGCGCCGCAGTACCCGCAGAGCCGGAAGCGCTCGGGGTTCTCCTCGCCGCAGGACGGGCAGCGCACCATCTGCGGAGTGTAGGGTGGGTCAGGGGCGATGGCGAGCGATCTTCGCCCGGGGACGGAGGTCTGACGCGCGCCCGTCAGCGGCGCAGCCGCGGCAGGGCATCGCTCGCGAGCGCCTCGAGCGCCGGCTCCTCGTCCGCTCCAGCAGGCCAGTAGACGATAAAGTCGTCCATGCCGACGGCCTGGAAGTCTTCCACGAACCTGGTGAAATCGTCGGGGGCGAGGATCGGCTCGGAGATCCCCTGGAACGACAGGTAGGACCGGCGGATCGACGACGGATCTCGACCGATGGCGGCGCAGGCGTCGTCGAGAAGGCGACTCCGCCGACGGGTCGCATCGACGGCCTCGTCATGGGGGAGTCGCCCGCGAGCGTCCCGACCTGCCGCCACGCCATAGGTGTTCCACGCGTCGGCGTGGCGGGCGACGAGCGCGATCGCGCGCGGCCCGAGCGCCCCGACCGTCAGGGGTGGGCGAGGTCGCTGGACCGGGCGCGGGTTCAGGATCGCGTCGTCGATGCGGTAGTGCGTTCCCTCGTGGTGAACCGAGCCGCGCTCCAGGAGCGCGGACACGATCGTGAGGGTCTCCTCCAGCCGGTCCACTCGCTCCCTGGGTTCCCACGTCGGGAGGCCGGTCATCCGGTAGTCGAGCGGGGCGCCGCCCGGACCGATGCCGAGCTCGAGCCGTCCGCCGGACACGTGATCGACCGTCAGCGCCATCCGCGCGAGCAGCGCCGGGCTCCGGAGCGTCACGCTGCTGACCAGCGGGCCGAGTCGCACCCGTGACGTGGAAGCCGCGAGCGCCGCGAGGAGCGTCCAGCCCTCGAACCAGTCCTGGTCCGGCGCGTAGGGGTTCACGAAGTGGTCGCCGACCCACAGGGTGTCGAAGCCCATCGCCTCGACCCGTCGAGCCCGCTCGAGGAGCACGGGCCAGGGAGCGTTCTGCAGGACCATGACGCCGAAGGACGGGCTCGTCTTCATGGCACCTTCTCGCGTCTGAGAGCCACGCACCGCGGGATCATAGCGTGCGGCTCCAGGCCCTCGACGAAGATGGAACGATTGGCCACCCGGGGTTCCCTCTAGTGCGAAACCGGCGCATGCTGCCGGCGAGGAGGCTCGGGCCGTGCGGCGAGAGCTGGTCGAGAGGGCGCGCGGGGGCGATCGCGATGCGTTCGCGACCCTCGCAGCCGGGTCGATCGGTCGGCTGTTCACCATCGCCCAGCTCATGCTTCGCGACCGCGATCTCGCCGATGACGCGGTCCAGGAGGCCCTCGTCCTGGCCTGGCGCGACCTGAAGGGGCTTCGCGATCCCGACGGGTTCGACGCCTGGCTGCATCGCGTCCTGGTCCGGTGCGTCTATCGGGAGGCGAACCGCGAACGCCGCCGATCCGCGCTGACGGTCCAGGTTCGGGGGGTCTCCAGCTATCCGGACGCGGCACGCGACGTCGAGGATCGCGACGCGCTCGATCGGGGGTTTCGCCGGCTTCGTCCGGAGCATCGAGCCGTTCTCGTGCTCCGTCACTACCTCGGCTTTTCCGATGACGAGGCGGCCGACGCGCTGGCCGTTCCAGCCGGGACGATCAAGTCGAGGCTCAATCGCGCGACGTCTGCGCTGCGCGCGGAGCTCGACGCCGACGCGCGGAGCGTCGACCGGGTAGCCGTGGAGACCGTCCGATGACCGCAGATCACGACCTCGATCGACAGCTCGGCGCGTGGTTCCACGAGCGAGCGACGTCGAGCGTGCCGGATGGGCTCCTGGAGCGAAGCCTGGAGCGCATCGACGCCACCCGCCAGCGTCCCAGCTGGGCCACGCTGCGCCTTGTCCGCTGGTGGGGCCGGAACCGGGGTATCACGCTGTTCGCGGCCGCGGCCCTGTTGCTCGTGGGTGGTGCGGCTGCGGTGGGCTCCGGCCTGCTGCGGCTCCCGTCGGTGGTGCCGCCGCAGCCGGCGCCGTCCGTCGCCGTCGTCGCAACGGCATCCCCAGCCGCGCAGACCCCCAGCCCGACGATCTCCCCCTCGCCGGCGCCGACCGCGACGCCGGTCGTCCCGCCCCGGGCGCCGTCGTGGGGCCCGACCGGGAGCATGATCACGCCGCGATCCGGGTTCGCTGCCGTGCTGCTGCCCGATGGCAAGGTGCTGGCTATGGGTGGCATGAATGGCACCAAGGCCCTTGCCTCCGCCGAGCTGTACGACCCCGCGACCGGTACATGGACCGCCACCGGGAGCATGGTCTCGCCAGGCGGCGGCTCGGTCACGCTGCTGCGCGACGGCAGGGTGCTCGTGGCGGGCGGTGTTAGCGGCACGGGCGACCTCCTGGCCTCCGCCGAGCTGTACGACCCAGCCACCGGGACCTGGGCCGCCACCGGGAGCATGCTCACCCCACGCGTCGCCCACACGGCCACATTGCTCTCCGATGGCAGGGTGCTCGTGGCAGGCGGCCAACCCCAAAGGCCCGTTGCGTCCGCCGAGCTGTACGACCCGGCCACGGGGACCTGGACTGCCACGGGGAGCATGGGCACGATTCGCGCCGAGCACTCGGCCACGTTGCTGTCCGATGGCAGGGTGCTCGTCGCGGGCGGCATCTTCGACCCCTCGCCAATGGGCAGCTCGCTGCTCACCTCGGCTGAGCTGTACGACCCGGGCAGCGGGACATGGGCCTACGCGCGGAGCATGGTCTCGCCCGACGGCGGCTACGGCCCGCCATACGGCGGCCCGACGGCGCTGCTGCCCGACGGACGCGTGCTCCTCGGCGGCACTCCACCCCAGCTGTACGACCCGGGCACGCGTTCCTGGACCGCCACCGGGGGCAAGGTTATCGCATGGTTCAACGGTCCCGAAGTGCTCCTGGCCAATGGCGGCGTGCTCGCGCTGGGCGCTGCCAAGCCGGGCGAGTACACCCCAACCAGGACGGCCGCCTACCTGTTCGACCCCGGCGCCGGCTCCTGGACCGCGGCGGGCAGGCTGGCCGTGCATCGCTACGGGTACACGGCCACGCTGCTGCCGGATGGCAAGGTGCTCGTGGCGGGCGGCTCCGACGGGAATGCCAACGCTGCGCTGGCCACCGCCGAGCTGTTCGACCCCGGCACCTGGAGCCCCAGCCCGATCGCGCCGGCCACCCCGGCGCCGAGCCCGACCCCCTACGCCGCGCAGCCGGACGGCAGCATGTTCGCGTACCTCCAGGGCGGTCGGCTGTGGGTCGCCAACAGGGACGGAACCGGGGCCCATGAGCTGCTCCCGGATCTCGTCGGCAAGCCGGGTTCGCCGGCGTGGTCGCCGGACGGGACTCGCCTGGTCTTCTCGATGACCCCTGACGGCGATCCCAACCCCGTGTCCCGTCTCTACGTGACTGACGCCAGCGGCAGCGCACCCCAGCTGGTGGACACCGGCTGCGTCGCGCCCTGCACGGGCGACAGCGACCCTGCATTCTCGAGCGACGGCACGAGGCTCGTCTTCGTGCGCGCTCTCATTGTTCCCCCGGCGTCGACAAAGCCGATTGCGCCGGCCTTCGGGGGGGGAGTGGCAGGGGACAGGCCAGCGGCCGTCATCGCCACGATCGACCTGTCGACCGGCAAGGTCACCGAGCTGGCGTCGACGACGATGGCGGACTGCCCGCTGCTCCCGGGCCAGCAAGATCCCGGTGTCGCCAACTGCGGGGGCTTCGCCGAACACACACCGCGCTGGTCCCCCGACGGCACGCAGATCGTCTTCACGCAGGACGTCCCGTACGACATCAACAGGGCGGCGTATATCAACGGGCTGCCGGCGCCGAACTGGCCGCAATCGTCGATCTTCGTCGTCGATGCCGACGGCGGGAACCTCCACCGGGTCGCCCAAAGCGGCTGGTCCGCGGACTGGTCGCCCGATGGGTCGCGGATCGTCTTCCAGTCATCGCCCAAGGGGGTCCCCGTCCCCAATCCGGGCTCGGGCACCGGGTACACCGTCAAGGGTCAGATCGCCGGTATCTCCACGGTCCGGCCGGATGGCACCGATCTGCACCGCCTGACCTCGGACCGGAACTCGAACTCGCCGAGCTGGACCGCCGACGGACGGATCTGGTTCGTGCGGATCATCGAGCCCAAGAACCCCACTGCGCCCGCGGTGTTCCAGCTCTGGATCATGGGCGCCGATGGCTCCAACGCCATGCAGGTCAGCGTCGCGCCGCAGCTGCCGCTCTCCGACCCGTACGGCCGGCCGACGCGGCCGTGAGCAGTCCCCGCAGACACGGCCGCGCCGCCCTCGAGGTGACCTGATGGCCGTCGTCAGGCTGCGCGACATCGTGACCGTCGCGGACCGGGCGGACGTCACCCGCCAAGAGGTCATGAGCGGCGGCGACTTCGCGATCACGCTCACCAAGTAGGCGCGTGAATAGGAGGATGGGCATGGGTGCACAAGACGTGGACCGCCGGCTGCTCGCCGGCCTGGCGGTCTTGTTGCTGGCGGCGGGCTGCGCCGGCACCGGGAACCCGACACCGACATCGACGCCCGGGCCGGCGGCCATCGCAACCCCGACGGTCGCCCCCACCGCGACGCCATCACCCACCGTGACATCCGCCCCGACCCGCACCTCTGCGCCCGCCAGCCAGGCAGCCGCGGTTCGCTGCGCCGAGACCCCTGGCGTCACGCCGAGTGCGACAGTTCAGTGGACTTCGCTGGTCGAGGGAGCGGAGCCCACGATCAAGGCTGGCCAGGCGGTGAAGTTCGTCACCACGGGGTTCTCGCCCACGGTGACCGAATGGGGGACGAACGGGCACCCCGCCGACAACCCGTGCATCGACAAGACCATCGGATCGGATGTCGGCCCGATGAGCGTGGTGGTGACCTTCTACCAGCCGGGCGACTACAACATCACCTGCCGCAAGACCCCGCTAAGCATGCACACGGTCGTCCACGTGCAGTAGGCGACCGGACCCAGGCGCGGCCGGGCGTCGTCACCCGCCAGGAGGTCATGAGCGGCGGCGACTTCGCGATCACGCTCACCAAGTAGGCGCGTGAAAGGGAGGAAAGGCATGGGTGTACATGACGTGGGCCGCCGGCTGCTGGCCGGTCTGGCCGGCCTGGTGGTCCTGTTGCTGGCGGCGGGCTGCGCCGGCACCGGGAACCCGGCCCGGGCCAGCGTTTCGTAGCACCGCTGTTTGTCGAGCGTGCCGGCCAGCGCGTCGGGCTCGCTGAATACGAAGGGGACGTCCCACGACTCGAGCCGCCGTTGCAGGGCGCCGTCCTCGCCGAACGCGCCGTGGATGAGCGGGACGGCCACGTCATGGCGACGGGCGAGCTCGCCGACTTCGTCCCAGTCGAGCTCGAGGTCGAGGGTGCGGAGCTGGGTCTCGAAGTCGGCGCAGGTGTTGGCGTAGTAGTAGACGGGCGGCAGGCGGTAGGCGCGGAGCTCCCGGTCGATGAACACGACGGTGACCTCCGCGGTCGGGTCCGCCTGGAGGTATGTCACCCACGGCTTGATCGAGCCCGCGCTCACGTCGCGCTCGTCGCTCGGACCACCGAAGAACACGAGGACTCTCATCGGGCGGGTACCGACCCGGCCTTGAGTTCGTCAGACAACCGGTCGAGGCCCACCGAACGACTGGCCTTCACCAGTACCACGCTGTCCGACGGGAGCGCGGCCACTAGAGCCAGGGCGTCCTCCTGCCGTTCGACCACCGTGCCGCCGTAGGCCGGCACGCCCACGGACACGACCTCGATACCCAGCGACCCGGCCAGGGCACCCATGCGCCGGTGGGCGTCCTCACCGGACTGTCCGAGCTCAGCCATCTCCCCAAGCACGGCGACCCGACGGGGGGCGTCCACGGTGGCCAGGGTGCGCAGCGCCGCCTCCACCGAGTCCGGGTTGGCGTTGTACGAGTCGTTCAGCACGCGCAGACCGGTCGAGGTT
>Ga0097691_1000767_pt1 | contig 25983 bp, 30 predicted proteins | sample NGESurdeep072012_8_FD_72858 | JGI IMG/M metagenome (GOLD analysis project Ga0097691, IMG submission 72858) | Arctic peat soil microbial communities from Barrow, Alaska - NGEE Surface sample 210-1 deep-072012 | ecosystem: Environmental > Terrestrial > Soil > Wetlands > Peat ... | reverse complement strand
GCGGATCGCCTGAGGAGTTCGGAGCCTATCTCACGCAAGAGCGAGAGAAATGGAGTGAGGTCACGAAAGCCGCCAACCTGCAGCCCAACTAAACGCGTGCGGCGCGCGCTGTGCGAGGCCGAATGTGGCTGAGTACGCAGGTGAATGTAGCCAAGCTGTTGATGCGAACCAATGCCGCCGTCGTGAACGATCGGCTCCAGAATCTCGTACCAGATCTTGTTGAAGCCGAGTTTGTCGCGCCGGCTCAGAATGGGATCGGCCAGGTTCTCTCACAGACGGCGGGAAATATGCCGGGATAGATCGCCGGGTGTGTGTGCCGAAAATCTCATCCGGCGGTGATTTCCAGGTTGCCGGCAAAATTTCCTGTTCCTGCGCCAGAATTCCCTGTTCCGCCGAAATAATTCCCTGTTTAGTTGAGTAGGGAATTTCGCTGAAAGCTGCTGAATTTGCTCGCGTATCAGCTTTCAAAATCTCGTAGAGTGAGCGGATTCGGAGAAATTCCCTGTTAATTTCCCTGTTAGCAGGGAAACTGGGAGTAGAGACGCGTTTGACTGCGACTGCGTCCGCCACCACGCAGTCCTCCTAGTTCCCAAAGTCTCTGATGCTGTTAAGAAGACGCCGAATTCTGGCGGATTTGCGGGGTTGAGATCGGCGAAGTGCGGTCTCTGCAGATACATAAAGTCGCTTGGAGGCAGTTTTTTGCCTTTTGTCTCTGCCGTCGGGGAAGCCGTTCCCGGCTTAGTCCCTGACGTAAAGCGCTGCATGGGCGAGAAAGCATAAAGAACCCGAATCGACTTAATGAGGCCGGCTTCGGCGGGCATTTTTTCATTTAGAGCTGTATCCGGTGCCTACGCCCTACCGTATGATGGTTGGGCATTAGTGAACAGTGGAGAGCGATAGTGGCAACAGGTACCGTGAAGTGGTTTAACCCGACTAAGGGATATGGCTTTGTCGCGCCTCAGGGGGGCGGCAAAGATGTGTTCGTGCATATCTCCGCCGTGGAGCGGGCGGGCTTGAGCACGCTCAATGAGGGCGCTGTGATCGAATACGAGATCGTCGCTAACAAGGGCAAGGAATCTGCGGAAAACATCAAGGTGAAGTAACCCCAGAGTCCACTTCGAAATGAAAAGCCCCGCCTAATCAGCGGGGCTTTATTTATGCAGCCGATAGCTCCAATGACCATCGCCAACATGCGCGCGAATGGCGTGCGAACGCTTGCCGCGTGGTGTCTCGGTCGCGTCATAAAATGAGAGAGCCCCAACTGGGTGCGGCAACTGGGGCTCTCCGGGCGTCCAGAGCTTCTTATTATGGTGGGGGCTATCCCCTTGCTGGGCGCTACTTATCAAATAAACGCAACATGAGCACTAAGGTTCCTAAGCGGGGGTAATGGCCTCCGTCACGTTCGCCGTCATGATCGGCGCATGTCGGTGTTTCGCATCATAGCAAACCCGCCGGCGAGAACCGGCGGCCGTCCTTCGAGCTAAGCTCGTTCAGTAGCACACTTGGACTCGACGCAGGCGCCAACCGTATCGGGTCATCACGCGCTGACGAACCAGATAGCAGCCGCCGTCGTCGTAGTAGTAGCCGCCGCCATAGCCGTAAGGATAACCGTATCCGCCGTAGTAGGCACCAAATCCGCCTCCGCGAAACCCACCTCCGCGAAATCCACCGCCACGGAAGCCGCCTCCATGGAAGCCGCTACCTCCATGACCGCCGCCATGGAAGCCACCACCTCCGTGACCGCCACCACCTCCGTGACCGCCGCGAGCGAACGCTGCGGATGGCGAAACCAAGCCAACTGCCGCTACTGCGAACAGGGCGATGATCGTTTTACGCAACATATATTTTGCCCTCCTTGGAAAAAGGTCGCCCCCAAAAATGGGAACGCTTTCAGATCAGGTTTGTTCCAATATTAGGAACACGCGATGACGACGCGGCAGTACGCTCGGCTCCTATCTGAGTGGATTGCCAGCATCGGGCTGGACCCACACCTATTCGGCACCCATTCCCTGAGGCGAACAAAGGCGACGCTGATCTACCGCCGGACCGGCAACCTGCGTGCCGTACAGCTATTGCTCGGCCACACCAAGATTGAAAGCACGGTCAGGTATCTCGGCATTGAGGTCGATGATGCTCTTTCCATTGCGGAACAGGTTGACCTCTAAACTACTACTCGGGCGGAGCCGATCCATTCCGCCCTATCAAGCCGACAGTCTCGCATCAATGAGTCTATTAATGCGCAAGAGGAAACCCGTCCGCGCCCCCGGGCCATGGGAATGCCATGGGAATACGGCACTCATTCAATACCGCAGCAACCGCCCGTTTCTGTCGCCGTTTCTGTCGCAGCGCAGGGGCCCCTGATCTCAGATTTTTGCTAAGATCTTGATATTATTGGTCGGAGTGGCAGGATTTGAACCTGCGACCCCCTCGTCCCGAACGAGGTGCGCTACCAGACTGCGCTACACTCCGACTGTCGGCGGCCTTATAACCCCGGCTCCCTTAAAGCTGCAAGCTTGAGAGACAAATGACCGCCGAGCCCGGAACGCGGGTATTAAAGGTCGACGCCCAATCGATCGCCCAAGGGACCGCCCTTGCGATCGAGATGGCCGTGCGTTGCCTGGCCGCCGGCGGACTGGTCGCCTTTCCGACCGAGACCGTCTATGGGCTCGGCGCCGATGCCGGCAATGGCGAGGCCATCGCCCGCCTTTACGCCGCCAAGGGCCGGCCAGCCTTCAATCCGCTGATCGCCCATGTCGCCGATGTCGAGGCCGCGCGGCGCCTCGCCCATTTCGACGCCGAGGCCTCGCGGCTTGCCGCCGCGTTCTGGCCAGGGCCGCTGACGCTGGTGCTCCCTAAGCGGCCGGACTGCGGCGTGGCCGATCTGGCGCTGGCCGGGCTCGACAGCGTCGCGGTGCGGGTTCCGGCGCACCCGGTGGCGCTCGCCTTGCTTAAGGCTTTCAACGGTCCGGTGGTGGCGCCCTCGGCAAACCGCTCCGGCCATGTTTCGCCGACCAGCGCCGCCCATGTACTGGCCGACCTGCGCGGCCGCGTCGATCTAGTCATCGACGCCGGCGCCTGCGCCGTCGGCGTGGAATCCACGATCGTCGCATGCCTGGGCGAACCGACCTTGCTGCGTCCCGGCGGCTTGGCCCGCGAGGCGATCGAGCGCGCGCTCGACCGCGCGCTGGCGGTGGCGCCGGTTGCCGATGAGGCGCCGCTCGCGCCGGGAATGCTCGCCTCGCACTACGCGCCGAAGGCGCGGCTGCGCCTAGACGCACAAGCGCCGCGCGCCGACGAAGCGCTGCTCGCCTTCGGGCCGCCGCCGCCTTTTGCCGGCACCACGCTCAACCTGTCGCCGCGCGGCGATCTGATCGAGGCGGCGGCCAATCTATTTTCCCATTTGCGCGCGCTGGATACCTCCGGCGCCAAATCCATCGCCGTGATGAGCGTGCCGCATGACGGCCTCGGCGAGGCGATCAACGATCGGCTCGCGCGCGCCGCCGCGCCCAGATAAGGACAAAGCAACAAAATGAATCCGCAGCTTCGCCGCGCGCCCGCTCCCGAGCTGCTGCCGCGCTTTGCGTCAATCGTCGGCGATAAATATGCGATCACCGATCCGGCCGCGCTCGAGCCTTTTCTGATCGAGGGCCGCGGCATCTATCACGGCCGCAGCGCCATGCTGCTGCGGCCCGGCTCGGTCGCGGAAGTGGTGGCAATCCTCAAGCTCGCCAACGAGACCAAGACGCCGCTGGTGCCGCAAGGCGGCAATACCGGCCTGGTCGGCGCGCAAATCCCGTTCGACGGCGAATTGATCCTCTCGCTCACCCGGCTCGACAAAATCAGAGAAGTCGATCCGGCCTCCAATACCATGACCTGCGAGGCCGGCGTCGTGTTGGCGAAGGCGCAAGAAGCGGCGGCCGCGGTCGACCGGCTGTTTCCGCTTTCGCTCGGGGCCGAAGGCAGCTGCACCATTGGCGGCAATCTCTCTACCAATGCCGGCGGCACCGCCGCGCTTGCCTACGGCATCGCGCGCGAGCTGGTGCTCGGGCTGGAAGTCGTGCTGGCCGACGGGCGCATCATGCACCTGCTCTCGAAGCTGAAGAAGGACAACACCGGCTACGACCTGCGGAACATCTTCGTCGGCGCCGAAGGCACGCTCGGCATCATCACCGCGGCGGTACTCAAGCTGTTCCCGCGCCCGCGCGCGGTGGAGACCGCCTTCATCGGCGTGCCGTCGCCTGCCGCCGCAGTGAAGCTGCTTAATCTCGCGCGCGCGCGCACCGGCGGCACGGTCACCAGCTTCGAGCTGATCGTGCGCGACGTGATCGAATTTGCCGTGCGGCACGGCCACGGCATACGCGATCCGCTGACCGCGAAGCATCCCTGGTACGTGCTGATGGAAGTGTCATCGCAGAACAGCGAAGGCCTGCGCGAAAGCGTGGAGCAGTTGCTCGCCGGCGCGAGCGAGCAGGGCCTCATCACCGACGCCACCATCGCCGCGAGCATCGACCAGTCGAAGGCGTTCTGGCATCTGCGCCATATGCTGCCGGAGGTGCAGAAGCCGGAAGGCGGCTCGATCAAGCATGACATTTCGGTACCGGTCGCGGCGGTGCCGGATTTTCTCGCCGAGGCAGCCGCTGCGGTGCAGAAACTGATCCCGGGCAGCCGGCCGGTGCCGTTCGGCCATGTCGGCGACGGCAATATCCATTTTAACGTGAGCCAGCCGGTCGGCGCCGATCAGGCGCAGTTCCTGGCGCGCTGGGGCGAAGTCAATGCGGTAGTCGACAAGATCGTGCTCAAGTACCACGGCTCGATTTCGGCCGAGCACGGCATCGGCAAGCTCAAGCGCGACTCGTTGCCGAAGGTGAAGGACCCGGTGGCGCTCGAATTGATGCGCGGCTTGAAGCGCATGCTTGACCCCAACGGCATCCTCAATCCGGGCAAGGTGCTGTAGGCGCGCCTCACCTCAAGGCGTCACGAGCACGCGGCCCTTCATGTTGGGATGATATTTGCAGAAGTAGTCGACGGTTGCCGCCTTATTCAGCAGCAGCCGGGCGGTTTTCTTCGGCGCGATCGCGACATTCCAGTCATTGTTGGTAGCGGTTGCGGTGTGCGCCAGAATGTCCTTGTTGATCCACTCGATGGTGTCGCCGATCTTCGCCGTTACTTCGGCAGGAGAGAAGACGAGCTTGTCGATGGTGACTTGAATCGTCTCCGCATGCGCCGAGACGGACAGCAGCCCGGACAGAGCAAGCGCAGCCAGGCAAATCCATCTCGGCGTCATGGCGGCAGTCCTCGATCTATTTGAGTGCGGATGCGACGTGTTCGGCATGCTGCTCGTGGCCCTGGAAGATCTTCAGGCCGGTTTGCAGCAGGCTCTTGAGCTCGGCATTGCTGGCCGACGGAATGAGCAAGCTCTCGAGCGCGCCATTGACGGTCTTGTGATAGGCGACCTCGTTGGCGACATAGGCCTTGTCGAACTCCGCGCCTTTGAGCTTAGCCAATTCGGTAAGTTTGGCGGCCGCCTGCTTGGTCAAGCTGCGGCTGGTGTCGTTATCTTCCGGCGTAACCTTGAGCTTCTTGACCAGCGCAAGCGCCTGCTCGTTCACCGCAGTATGGTCGCGAACCATGTCCTGGGCGAAGGCGCGAATCTCGTCGTTCTTGGTTATCGCAAGCGCCTGCTTGGCAGCGTCGATATCAAGTTGGCCCGCGGTGTAGGCGATGTGGGCGATCTGCGGATCAGTCGGCTTGGCCGCGCCTTGGGCGAATGCCGCACCACTCAAAAGAAAAAGCGCAGCGAGACCCGTGCTCAATCTGACAAACATGGAAGTACCTCCGTTTCACGCGGCCGAATGGCCGTGCATCAACGCAGGTTTAGATGCAGCAGGCGTGCGGAGGTTCCCAACGGATAAACGGCACTCAAAACAGCGCCCCTTGCCCGTCATCCTTCTTGCTGCGTTTGACGCGCAGGCGCGGCGCGGCGGGCTTCGGCTCGGGCGGTGCGGCCAGCGGTTCCGGGCCGGCCCGCTCCACCAGCTTCGGATTGTCATTGGCGGTGCGGTTGACCCCGGTGGAGACCGCGTAGGCCTCGAGCATGTCCTCGGGCGCAGGCTGGATCAGGGCTGCGGCGGTGGTGGCGTCCACATGGGCGCAGTCGAGCCACAGGTCGAACGCCTCCGGCGGCACGACCACCGGCATACGGTCATGGATCGGCGCCAGCGTCCGGTTCGCCTGGGTGGTGACGATGGCCACGGTTTCCAGCTCTTCGCCATTGGGACCGGTCCAGGTCTCCCACAGGCCGGCGAAGGCGAACGGAGCGCCCGACTTCGCGCGCACGAAGAACGGCTGCTTGCGGCCGCCCACCGCTTTCCATTCGTAGAAGCCGTCGGCCGGGATCAAACAGCGGCGGCGGCGCATGGCAGCGCGGAATGCCGGTTTCTCGGCGGCGGATTCCCCGCGCGCATTGATCAGCAGCGTGAAGGTTTTCGGATCCTTGACCCAGGACGGCAACAGCCCCCAGCGCACCAGCGCGAACTGGCGTTTGCCCTCCACCAGCCGCACGATCGCGATCGGCTGGGTGGGCGCCACATTGTAGCGCGCCGGGAAATTGGGCTGCTCCTGGTAGCGGAACAGCGCCCGAATCGCTTCCGGCGATGAGGTGACCGTGTAGCGGCCGCACATAGTCAAAGCCCTAATTTCGCGCGCTTAAGCGCGTTTTAACCCCGAATAATAACACTAGCGGCCGGTGCAGTTCGGCTGCGGGGCCTCGATGAGATATCAGGATTGCGTCGAAGCGGTGCAAGCGGCGGACGAGGCCGACGGCGAGGACACCGGCGGGCCGCGGCTCGCCGACGCCAACATCAATCCCGCCACCGGGCTTGCCACCGATTACCTCAATCATTTCAACGAAGCGATCATGCTGCTCGACATGTTGTCGAAGCTGCCCGGATTGCCTCGACGACTTCCTCGGTTGGCAGCCGATGAGCTATCGCGAGCATTTTGTGGCCTCGCGCTTCCGGGGGCGTGACCTGGCGATCGCCGCTTATGACGCCGCCGATCCGAATGTGCGCAGTTGCCTGGATACGCTGGCCGGCACGATGACCGCCGTGTTAGAGGCAACCCGCGCGGCGATGAGCGCCGATATGCCGCCGGAGACGGCGGCCGCCCTCGCCGACCACGCCGCCGCCTGGCTCAAGCCGCTGGTCGCGCGCGCCGGCACGGTGATCAACGGCGATGCCGACACAGGCCTCCCGGATTCGCCGCAGGCGGTGGTCGACGGGCTGATGCAGCGATAGACCTCGCGCATGATCCCGAAAAAGCCTGCCCCCGGACTTGATCCGGGGGTGGGAACCGGTTTTCGGACAAGATCATGCGCAAACAAAAAACTAGGCAGGGCTCCGATTCAGCCTGAACGGATCAGACTCTGGTAGCCGATGGCCGACGCCCGCACTTACCCGCAGCGCCCGTTCCTCGCCGTGAGCGCGGCTATCGTGCGCGACGGCAAGCTGCTGGTGGTGCGGCGCGCGCGCAAGCCGGCGCTCAATCTCTACACGCTGCCCGGTGGCGTGGTCGAAATCGGTGAGACGCTGAACGACGCGGTCACCCGCGAAGTGCGCGAGGAGACGTCGCTGGAGATCGAGCCAGTGGCGCTCGCGGGCCATCGCGAAGCGATCGTGCGCGACGGGCAAGGGCTGGTCGAGCGGCATTTCGTCATCCTGTGTTTTGCCGCGCGCTGGCTCTCCGGCGAGCCGGTCCTCAACGACGAGCTCGACGACGCGCGCTGGATTGATCCGGCCGAGCTTTCGGGCCTGCGCACGACCGAGGGCCTGGCCGACATCGTCGCCGACGCCATCGACTTGCTCGCCCGGCGGCAGTGAGCCCCATCTGCCTTGCGGTTGCCTCAGAGCCGGCGCATATCATCCGCAATAAAATAACCGGGCTAAAAGGCGTGAAGAGACTCCTCACCATCGGGTCGATCCTGCTGTGCCTTGCCGCGCCGGCGCGCGCGGCGGAAGGCGACCAAGCCCCGTACGACGGCGACCTGGAGCGGCTCGCCGAAATTCTCGGCTCGCTGCAATATCTGCGCGCGGTCTGCGGTGCCAATGAAGGGCAGAAATGGCGTAATGAGATGCAGGCTTTGATCGATGCCGAGGCTCCGAATGGCGAGCGCCGCCGCAAGATCGTCGCAAGATTTAATCGTGGTTACCGCGGCTTTCAGCAGACTTATCGCACCTGTACGCCGGCCGCCAATGTCGCAATTCGCAGATATCTCGATGAGGGCGCCAAAATCGCCCGCGAAATAACCGCGCGATACGCTAATTAGCCCTGTCGTTATTAACCTTTCCTTCACGTCGCGGCTATGTCGGTTCCGCCCCCGTGCTAACGTCCATGTCGGGATTTGGAGCTGGTGTCCGCATCAGACGCCCGGGGACGAAGGTGGCAATGACAACAGCGGGGCGATCCACTCACACGCGCGAGCCAGTACCTGACCACGAGCAGAAGCGCGTGGCCTTGGGCTACCTGCAGGAAGCCTGGGCCGAAGCGCGCCTCGACGGCATCGACGGCGATTGCCTGGCGCAGGCCTGCCTGTTCGCAGCCTTGGCCGAATTCGTTTCCACTTATGGCGAGGAAGCGGCCGCCACTTTCGCGGACGGCCTCGGCGTTCGCATCCGCAACGGCGAATTCTCGGTCGACCAGCACCGGCAGTAGGCACCGACGCTGCCGCTCACAAATTTTTCGTTTAAAAAACCGCGACGCACCTCCCGAAAACTCGGCCACCTACCATAGGCCGCCGGCGGCGCCCAAAACCGCCTTAACTGGCCAAGGTTTCCAGGAATCGCACGCGCTCCCCCTGCACCGCAGCGACCAGACTGCCCTCCCACATCACTTTGTGGCCTCGTATCAGGGTGCCAACCGGCCATCCGGTCACGCTGACGCCGTCATAGGGCGTCCAGCCGGCGCGCGAGGCGATCCAGCGGTCGGTGATAGTTTCCCGCCGCTTGAGGTCGACCACCGTCAGATCGGCGTCATAGCCGACGGCAATTCGTCCCTTGGCGGCAATGCCGAACAGCCGCGCGGGACCGGCGCTGGTGAGGTCGACAAACCGGAGCAGAGAAAGACGGCCAGCTTGCACATGATCGAGCATGATCGGAACCAGCGTCTGCACGCCGGTCATGCCGGAGGGACTGGCCGGATAGGTCTTGGCCTTTTCCTCGAGCGCGTGCGGCGCATGATCGGAGCCGAGCACATCGACCACGCCCTGCTCGAGGCCGCGCCAGATGCCGGCGCGGTGGACGGCATCACGCAGCGGCGGGTTCATCTGCGCACGGGTGCCGAGACGCTCGTAACAGTCGGGCGCCGCCATGGTCAGATGGTGCGGCGTGGTCTCCACCGAGGCGACGTCCTTGTGGTGGCTAAGGAACTCCATTTCCTGCGCGGCGGAGACATGCAGCACGTGCACGCGCGCGCCGGTCTCATGCGCCACCTGAACGAGCCGCTGCGTCGCCTTGAGCGCGGCGATCTCGTCCCGCCAGACCGGATGCGAGCGCGGGTCGCCCTCGATTCGCAAATGCTTGCGCTCGTTCAGGCGCGCCTCGTCCTCGGCGTGGAACGAGGCGCGGCGGCGGATCACTTTCAGCACCGCGCGCAGGCCGGCATCGTCGGCGACCAGCAGCGAGCCGGTAGACGAGCCCATAAAGACTTTAATGCCGGCGCAGCCGGGCAGCCGTTCGAGCTCGGCGAGATCCTTGGTGTTGTCGGCGGTGGCGCCGACGAAGAAAGCGAAGTCGCAATGCATGCGGTGATGCCCGCGCTTGAGCTTATCGGCCAAGGTCTCGGCGCTCACCGTGAGCGGATCGGTGTTCGGCATCTCGAACACCGCGGTGACCCCGCCCATCACCGCGCCCAACGAGCCGGTTTCCAGGTCCTCTTTGTGGGTCAGGCCCGGCTCGCGGAAATGCACATGGGTATCGATCACGCCCGGCAGCAGGTGCAAGCCCCCGCAGTCGATCACCTCGCCGGCCGCGGCGCGCGACAGATCGCCGATGGCGGCAAACCGGCCGGCGCGAACCCCTAAGTCGCGCGCGCCCGCGCCGTCGTGGTTGACCACGGTGCCGCCCTTGAGGATCAGGTCGAAGCTATCTGCCATGAGGATCGGCTCGCGCCGGGGCTTGAGGCTGGTACGACAGCGCTTACGTTTAGACGCGAGTTCTGGCAAGAGACTTATCCAAAGACCGCCCTGAAAGAATTGACATGCAGGCAGCGCTGCTTCCCGAACGAGGCGTCGTCAAGGTCGCCGGCGACGATGCCCGGCACTTTCTCAATGGGCTCGCCAGCAACGATATCGGCAAGGTCGCCCCCGACAGGGCGCGCTTTGCCGCGCTGCTCACGCCGCAGGGCAAGATCATCGTGGATTTCATCGTCGCCGAGGCGCCGCCTGAGGATGGCGGCGGCTTCTTCCTCGACTGCCCGCGCGCGCTGGCGCCGGCGCTGGTGGAAAAGCTCAACTTCTACAAGCTGCGCGCCAAGGTGATCGCCGAGGATCTGTCGCAGGCGCTCGGCGTGATGGCGGTCTGGGACGGCCAAAGTGATCGCCTTGCCGACAGCGAATACGGGCTCTGCTACGGCGATCCGCGGCTGCCGGCGCTGGGCTCGCGCATCATGCTGCCGCCGCAGCTTGCCCCCGAGGCCGCCGCCGATCTCGGCGCCAGCCTCACCGAGCCTGAGAGCTACGACGCGCATCGCATCGCGCTCGGCGTGCCGCGCGGCGGCAACGATTTCATTTACGGCGATACCTTCCCGCACGAAGCCGACATGGACCAGCTCGCCGGCGTCGATTTCGACAAGGGCTGCTATGTCGGCCAGGAGGTGGTGTCGCGGGTCGAGCATCGTGCCAGCGCGCGCAGCCGTGTGGTGCCGGTCGCCTATGACGATTTCGCGCCAGTCTCCGGCTTGCCGGTGATGGCGGGCGACAAGCAGGTCGGCACGCTCGGCTCGACCGCGAACGGGCGCGGCCTCGCGCTGTTGCGGCTCGATCGCGTCGCCGACGCGCTGGCGAGCGCAACGCCGCTTAACTGCGGCGGCATCGCCATCCGCGTGGTGAAGCCGGATTGGGCGAATTTCGCATGGCCGGGCGAGACAAAAGCCGCGTCATGAGCGCGCCTCTCCTCCATCCCGACGGCCTCAAGCGCTGCCCCTGGCCGAAGCAGGATCCGCTTTACGTCGCCTATCACGACGAAGAATGGGGCGTGCCGGAATTCGACGACCGCGCGCTGTATGAAAAGCTCGTGCTCGACGGCTTCCAGGCCGGGCTGTCCTGGATCACCATCCTGCGCAAGCGGGAGAATTTTCGGCGCGCCTTCGATAATTTCCAGCCGGGAAAAATCGCGCGCTACACGCCGAAGAAAATCGAGCGGCTGATGCAGGATGCCGGCATCGTGCGCAACCGATCCAAGATCGAGGGCGCGGTGGGCTCGGCGCGCGCCTGGCTCAAGATCATGGAGAGCGGCCCGGGGTTTTCGAGACTGTTGTGGGAGCATCTCGACGGCAAGCCGAAGCTCAACAAATTCCGAAAGCCCAAACAGGTGCCGGCCGAAACCGAATTATCGCGCAAGATGTCGAAGCAGCTCATTGGCCACGGCTTCAAGTTCGTCGGGCCGACCATCGTCTATGCCTTCATGCAGGCGGTCGGCATGGTCAACGACCATCTGGTCACGTGTCATCGCCACGCGGCCTGCGTAAAACTCGCGAAGCAACAATGAGCAAAGCGCGCACCCCCCCTAAGGCGAAGCGGGCAACTCCACCGCGCGCGTGGCAGCGCATGCTGTCGGGCCGCCGGCTCGATCTGCTCGACCCCTCCCCGCTCGACGTCGAGATTGAGGACATCGCGCACGGGCTCGCCCGCGTCGCGCGCTGGAACGGCCAGACCAAGGGCGCCCATATCTACTCGGTCGCCCAGCATTCACTGCTGGTCGAGGCGCTGGCGCGCGCGAAAATTCCAAGACTCGACCGCAGCGGCCGGCTCGCGCTGCTGCTGCACGACGCGCCGGAATACGTGATCGGCGACATGATCTCGCCGTTCAAGGTGGTGATCGGCGACCGCTACAAGGCGGTGGAACACCGGCTGCTCGCCGCCATCCATCTGCGCTTCGGCCTGCCGGCGAAACTACCGGAAACCCTACCAAACCTGATCAAGGCGGCCGACCGCGCCGCTGCCTATCTGGAGGCCACGCGTCTTGCTGGATTCCAGGAGGACGAGGCGCGCAAGTTCTTTGGCCAGCCGCCGAAATTCTCCGCCGCACTCGAGCGCGACTATCTGATGCCCTGGCCGGCCGGCGCTGCCGAGGGACGCTTCCGCGAGCGCTTCGAAAAACTCCTGCGCGGGTGACACTTTGCATAGCCCCGCCGACGTCATAGATATGACGTGAACAACAGGTTCTATTGCCACCATGATTCACGTCTGCTCGCTCGCACGTCTGCATGCCACGGTCGATGAAACCGGGGCGCGCCATATCGTCACCCTGTTGCGGCTCACCGACCGGGTGCAGCGGCCGAGTCATATCGCGCCCGAGAATCATCTCGTGCTCGCCGTCGACGACATCGCCTCGCCCATGGACGGCTACACTGTGCCCGCGCAGGAGCATGTGGAACGGCTGATCGACTTCGTCGGCGGCTGGGATCGCGCGGCGCCGATGGTAGTGCATTGCTTCGCCGGCATCAGCCGCTCGTCCGCCGGCGCCTATGTCGCGGCCTGCGCGCTCAATCCGCAGCGCGACGAGTTGCAGATCGCCTGGGAGATCCGGCGCGCCTCGCGCACCGCGCAGCCCAATGCGCGCATCGTCTCGATTGCCGACCGCCTGCTCAAACGCGATGGCCGCATGGTGCGCGCGGTCGAGACCATCGGCCCCGGCCATGCCGCCAGTGAGGGCGATCCGTTCCGGCTCGATATCGAGTAACCGGCTGATCTAGACTGGCGCATTCAAGCGCGGGGGGCGACGTGACGGCTAAGACATACGGCGTGGTGGCGCTGGAGATTCGCAATTCTTATGACGGGCTCGGCTTCCTGCAGGCGATCGTCGACGGCACGCTGCCGCAGGCGCCGATGTGCGAAGTCCTGGGTTTTCACCTGATCGAAGTCGAGAACGGCCGCGCCGTGTTCGAGGGCCTGCCGGATTTCTGCCACTACAATCCGATCGGCACGGTGCACGCCGGCTTCGCCGCGACGCTGCTTGATTCCGCGCTCGGCTGCGCGATCTTCTCGACCATCGCCAAGGGCGAGGCCTGGACCACGCTGGAGCTCAAATTGAATCTGGTGCGGCCGCTGACCAAGGACACCGGGCCGGTGCGCGCGGAAGGCCGCATCATCCATCGCGGCCGCACGATGGCCACCGCGCAAGGCGATCTGAAGGATGGCGCGGGCAAGCTTTATGCCCACGCCACCACGACCTGCATGATCTTCCCGGCGGAAAGCTGAGAGTTGGCTACTGCATGTCGGCGGTGAGCGACGGGCGCAAGCCCAGCGGCTGCGCGCCGCGCGCGCTATGCGTCACGGTCGTGCGCCCGTTGTGGTGATTGAAATCGCAATAGGCAAAGCTCAGGCCTGAGATCGCACCGCGGAAGCTGTTGTCGCTGATCCGCTGCAGACTGAAGCACGGCTGCACCGGCAGACCGCGCACCGTGGCGCAAACGGCTTCGCCCTTCACCCGCAGCGAGCCGGGCGGCAGCGTCGCGTAGCGCACCAGGCCGGCGCCGCGGACTTGGATGGAGCCGATCACTGAGCCGTCGGGCAAGACGCGGCCCTGCCCGCGGGTGCCTTCGAAACAGGTGTAGTTGAACATCTTGCCGATGACGAAGCGGCTGGCCTCGTCCGCGCTCATTTCGCCGGCAATCGCCGGCAGCGCGGCCAACAGGCTGGTAAGCAACGCAAATCCACGCAACATTTCACAACTCCGACTAACGCCAGCGCTTTACCGACACGACGGCCCGTTTTTCAAGCCTGAGCAATTATGCCAGGATTTCGTCGACAAATCCTGAACGCGTTTACCCGATTTTGACCACGACCCGGCCGCGCACCTGCCCGGCCAGGATCGAGCCCGCCGCTTCCGCAACCCCGGAAAGGCGTATTTCACGAGTCATCGCGGCCAGTTTTAGGCGGTCAAGGTCGTTTTCCAGCCTTTTCCACGCCTCTCTGCGGCGCGGAAGCGGGCACATCACGGAATCGATGCCGTAAAGACACACCCCGCGCAGAATGAACGGGGCAACCGACGTGGGCAGGTCCATGCCCCCGGCCAGTCCGCAGGCGGCCACCGCCCCGCCATAGCGGGTCATCGACAACAGGTTGGCCAGCGTCGTGGAACCGACCGCATCGACGGCGCCCGCCCAGCGCTCCTTGGCGAGCAGCTTAGGCGCCCCGGCGAGGTCCTGGCGCTCGACGATCTCGGATGCGCCCAGGCCCTTGAGGTAGTCGGCCTCGCCGCTGCGACCGGTGATCGCGCTGACGGCAAAGCCGCGCTTGGCCAGCAGGGCGATCGCGACCGAGCCGACGCCGCCGGCGGCCCCGGTGACCGCGACCGGCCCGAGCTCGGGCGTGAGGCCGTGGCGTTCCAGCGCCATCACCGCCAGCATGGCGGTGTAGCCGGCGGTGCCGATCGCCATCGCCTCGCGCGCGCTCATGCTGGCCGGCAGCGGCACCAGCCAATCGCCTTTGACCCGCGCCTTCTCGCCAAAGCCGCCGAGATGGGTCTCGCCGCAGCCCCAGCCGTTGAGGATCACCTTGTCGCCCGGCTTCCAGGCCGGATGGCTGGAAGATTCCACAGTGCCGGCGAAATCGATGCCCGCGATCATTGGGAAGCGGCGCACCACCGGCGCCTTGCCGGTGATGGCGAGCCCGTCCTTGTAATTAACCGTGGAATATTCGACCGCGACGGTGACGTCGCCGTCCATCAGATTGGCTTCGTCGAAATCGGTCAGCGCGGCTTTCGTGCCGCCGTCGGCCTTCTCGATCACCATCGCCTTGAATGTCGGCACTGAGCGCCTCGTTGCTTGAACAGCTCGGAGGGCATTCATGGCGCGGCGACGTCAGGCGCGCAAGTCTCTCACGCCGGCACCGCGCGCGCGATCGGCTTCTCGACGATCGGCAGGTTGATGATCGCCGACAGCAGGCCGAACACCACCGAGAGCCACCACACCACATTGTACGAGCCGGTGCGCTCGAACAGGATGCCGCCCAGCCAGACGCCGAGGAAACCGCCGACCTGGTGGCTGAAGAAGGCAAAGCCGAACAGCGTCGCCATCCAGCGGGTGCCGAACATCAACGCCACCAGCGCCGACGTCGGCGGCACGGTGGACAGCCACAGCAAACCCATCACCGCGCCGAAGATCACCGCGGAGATCGGCGTCACCGGCAGACTGATGAACACCACCACCGCCAGCGAGCGCAGCACATAGATGATCGAGAGCAAATAGCGTTTCGGCATGCGGTCGCCGAGCCAGCCGGCGGTGACCGAGCCGATGATGTTGAACAGCCCGATGACGCCGAGCGTCCAGGCGCCTGCGTCGATCGACAATCCGCGATCGACCAGATAGGCGGGCAGATGCACCGTGATGAACAGCAGCTGGAAGCCGCAGGTGAAGAAGCCGAGCACCAGCAGAATGTAGGAGCGGTGCCCGAAGGCCTCGGCCAGCGCGTGGCGCAGCGACTGCTGGCTGGCGGCGCCCGGCTTCATGCTCATATCCATCGGCGCCGTGCGCAACGCGAACGAAAGCGGAATCACCAGCAACGTGATGATGCCGAACGCGATGAGGGCGTGCTGCCAGCCGAGGTGGTCGATGAAACCCACCGCCAACGGCGAGAACAGAAATTGTCCGAACGAGCCGGCGGCAGTACCGGCGCCGAACGAGAGCGAGCGCATATGCGGCGGCATCAGCTTGCCGAAGGCGGCAATCACGATCGTGAACGAGCTGCCGGCGATGCCGAGGCCGGTCAACACGCCGGCCGACAAATCGAGCATGCCGGGCGTGGTCGAATAGGCCATCAGCGTGAGGCCCGCGCAGTAGAGCACCGCGCCGGCCGAGAGCACGCGCATGGTTCCGAAGCGGTCGGCGATGGCGCCGACGAATGGTTGCGCGGTGCCCCAGACGATCACCTGGATCGCCAGCGCGAGCGCGAACACGTCGCGGCCCCAGCTATACGCCGACGACATCGGCGTCAGGAACAGTCCGAGCGCGGCGCGCGGTCCGAACCCGACCGCGCCGATCAGGCAGCCGCAAACGAGGATAACGAGCGGCGTGCGCCATGCGCCGGTCATGGCCGACTTGTCCGCCGCTGATTGCACCGACATCGTGAGATTGCTCCGGCCGAATTGTTGTGACATCGGCGCCGCTATCGAACCGGGCGCGGACGGAGGCGGAACATAGAGGGTCGGCCGGCTAGTCCATAACAAATATTCGTGATCCTAGCCATTTGCGCCGCGCATGGCTTGAGCGGACGGCATTATTTGCGAGCGTTTTGGCGAATTGACGCTTGCCCCCCCTCGGACCGGAGCCATTCCACGCTATGGCTTACTGGCCCCGCCTGTTCTTCCTTCACGGCTAACTTCTCGGTCGTCGCCGCGTCACCCCAGGTTGGCTCATCGGAGCCATCGCCCCAGTCGCGCGGGCGATAAAATGTGTGCACGCCGAGCTTGTACAACTTTTTCATTTCCGCGACCCAGCTCGGGTGCACCCAATAAGCATGATAGTGGGTGGCCTTCGCCACCTCGGGCATCCACAGCTTGCCATCGAGCATGTCGCGCGCGATGCGCTTGGCCCGTTCCCAGGCATCCGGTTCGGTGACGATGTCGGGAATGCCGTCGCAAGCAAAGGTGAACTGGCAGGCGAGATGGCGGTGCGAGTTCTGGTAAACGACGCCGCAGACATCGTGCGGATAGAACGGCGAGAACACGCGGTTCATCACCACTTGCGCGACCGCGATCTGCCCGCGCACCTGCTCGCCGCGTGCTTCGAAATAGACCGCGTTGGCGAGACATTTCTCGGCCTTGGCGCGCGCCGTGCCGGTGAGTGCCAGCCGCTCCGCCGGCGATTTCGGCCGCTGGTCGACACCGGTGACCTCGCCCTTGCTGGCGATGGTTTCACCGGCTTTGCTCTCGCTGCCTTGCTCTGGCGGCGCCAGCGCCGACTGCTTGATGTCGGGATCGCCGGACGCACGCGATGCCAGTACCACCGGCGCTTCGCCGGGCGCCCAGGGCGCGATGGCTTCCTGTTCCACCGCCATCGGATCGGCGCCAAAAAAGACGAGCGCCGCGTCCTTGCCACCGCCGCGCTTGGGCGCGATCGCGGTGAGATCGGCAGGCGGAATATCGACATAGGGCAGATCGACATCGGGCGTCGGCGGCCGTTGGTCCGGAACGTCGGCGAATTCGTATTCCGAGTACCGCTCGAAGCGGCCGCCAGCTTCGTCCTTCTTCAGTGAGGCGTCGGCCTCCGGCATAGGCTCGATCGCGAGCAGCGGCGGCAGCGGCGGCAGCGGCTCGCGCGGACGCGCGAGCACCGAATCGCCCTTGGCCTTACGATTGACCGTGGGGAATTGCAGCGGCGCCGTCGGATCGCCGAGCGGCTGCGCGCCGATCGAGCCGGTGATGTCGGTCGGATCGAAATTCGCCAGGGCATAGAGCGGCGGGTGCGGGATCGTGGTGCCGACTGGCCGCGGCATGCTGAACATGGCGGCGTGAATGGTGCCGAAGGGCGATGCGATCAGGTGCTCGCGCGCGCGCCCGGCGACCGCCGGTTGGCGCGCCAGCAACGCGCCGAGATCCTGGAAGCCGATCGTGCTCGGCAGCAGCGCTAAGACCAGCACGCCGCAACCGATCTGCGCAAGCCGCCGCCGTCGACGCCTACGCCTACGCCTACGCGAAACTGCCATGAGTCCGCTCACGCGACACCGCAACAAATTCATGCCCAGGCCTGCCGCCGGACTGGCGACAACGCGACAGGTTTTTTATGGACTGATTAACCTTGCGAAGGTGTTAACCGCGGTGCGCCGACATCGCACCTCACGGGGAAGTCGTAAACGCTTCGTCAACGACCGATCAGATGCGCTGCGACGAAATTACCGGTGAGGAACAGCACGAGCCCGCCGATGTCGTTTCAGAAAAATACAACCTCGACTTGTTTTTAACTCTGGTCTCTCCTTTTAATCATCCAGGTTCTGGGCGGCGTTTCCGGCGTGGCGCTAGCCGCGGGCTCAGCCGACGTCTCAACGTTCGACTCGATGATCAGCCCGCCGGGATGGTCATTATCGATCATCACGCCACTATGGCTTGACCTCTACTTTATCCGATTGTGAGAAAGCGATGTCCGCTTCTCTAATCGGGCGTCAAGACGACTGAGGCTGGCGGGCCGCGCAGCTACGATGCCGGGAAAAAGATCAACGGGCGTAAGCGCCATGCCCTCATCGATACGGATGGGCGCGGCCTCGTGCTTGAACCGCATCCGGCGAGCATCCAAGACCGCGATGGCGGCGGACCGCTTCTGCGGGCCTCGCGTCATATCTTCCCGTTCATCCAGCGGGTCTTCGCCGACAGCGGATACGCGGGTGAGAAGGTTGCCAAGGCCACGTTGATCGCCGTCGAGATCGTGCGCAAGAACCCCGATCAGGTCGGCTTCGCCGTTCAGCCACGGCGTTGGGTCGTCGAGCGGTTCTTCGCCTGGATCGGGCGTAATCGGCGCCTGGCAAAGGACTTCGAGGCCACCATCGACTCGGCGCGCGCATTCCTCTACGCCGCCTCCGTCATGCTTCTCCTCCGCCGCATCGCTCGCGCCTCATGACTTTCGAAACCGACTCTAAGCAAACATTGATCGACGGCTCGTGCGCGGCACCATTGGCTATTAGAAGGGTTGTTACGGTCACGCCAATTTGGCGTTCGGGAGGCGCTCGGGGTGCCACCTTTGCACCTTCTCTAAACTCGTTCGGCAATCGGATTGTTGCCGGAGAGCGGCGCGGGCGGGAAGCTTGTGCAGGTTAGTCAATTGTTAAGGTTAATGAAGCATGATCGAAAGGAGGCAAATACAACTGGACGAACATCATGCGTTGGTGGGCAATCCCTTTGACAGCGATTGGATTGGCCCAAGGAGCCAGTGCAGGCCGCCCGCGTTTGACCGCGCGCAATTCGCCGGAACGGATGGCTTCATAAACTGAGGTGCGACCGGAGCACGCTATCGAGCATACTTCGGGTACACTGTAAGCAAGTGCGGAATTGTTCATCGTCAGCCTCGTCGCTACGAGCCGGAATGGCCCCGGCAACCACGTTCGCGTTTGTGCGAACGCCCCCCGTACATACGACGGTGGGGGAGCTGTAACGACGATCAGATATTCTCGATTTCTGATCCCGTAACGGTGGGTGCTATTTGGCGGGACGCTTTAGCTAAGGACGCTCTCGCAAAGAACGTCGAGCTTTCGACTGTTGTGTTTGTATTCTTTGGAGTGTCCCGAGAGGTAGCTTATCCGGAATTACGCCCTTCGGGAGATACGGGCGAAGTTTATTAAGGGCTTCAGCAAGAGCGCCGCCCTCCTTATTAAAGTTCCTATTCTTATCTAATGACAGGGCTCCGTCCGCCCCGGCCGCGTAACTGAAGAGACCAAAGACCAAATCGTGAAGTGTCTTGTCTTTGACGGTTCCCTTTCTCTTGCCCACTTTATAGGGCAGCCGGGTAGTGCCGGCCATTAACGGCGCAGACTTGCCGGCGGCGTTACTGAACAGAAATGCAAGTAGCCACAACGTCGCAGACAACTCACGGAACCGATCTTGGAAGGGAGGAACCAATGAATGGAGGATGGGTTCGCGCCCAAGTAACCGTTCTTGGAACCACGGTGGTTCTTGGTTCAAAAGTTTTTCTACCCATTTGCGGTCCTCTTTGTTTAGGCTGCCGAACGCCTCATTGAGAGTCCGCGCCGCCCGCGCGGCCTTTTTCAGCGCGTCACCCGGCTCCGACGACTCCGCGCGCCTGTCCCATTTCCAAACCTCTTGCACGCTCTCGCAGACGGAGTCGCAAAATGGCTCGTATTCATGGGCGGGTAGGCCAGCGAGCTTGGCAATCTGTTCCGCCTCATGCCTGAGAAGTACTTGCGACGGCAGTATGCGAGCGCCAGCACGTTTAGCTGGCGGCTTGCTTGTAGTCGAATTTGGGGTTTTGTTCATAGCTACCGCCGAAACGCAACGACCATGGCCGCCTGGGGCGCCGCGCAATAGGCAGCCCAAGCGTCCATGAGCTTGCGACGCCTGTCGAGCAAATCGGACCTGCTGTATGCCGCAACCACGGCGTTACCAACACGATGGGCGAGTGACAATTCGCGCACGGCGAAGGGCGTGTTGGTTGTCTCATCGCACCAGTCGGAGAAACTTGAACGAAATCCGTGTGCTGTCGGTTTGACGTGCCCCATGTTGCGCAGCATAGTTAGCATTGCCCCTGCGCCTAGCTTGCCGAACACCAGCGCCGCCGGATCAACGATGTCGGGCCGCACGCTGTCGAGGATCGCGAGCGCGCGCGCCGACAACGGAACGCGATGCTCTTTGCCCCCCTTCATTCTGGTGCCAGGGATAATCCGCGTATCGCCGACGACTTCGCCCCACGTTGCACCCAGCGTCTCACCAGAACGGGCCGCAGTGAGGATCGTAAATTCAAGCGCCCTCGCTGCCCTGCTATCCTTGCCCCGTAGCTCACCCATGAAGGCAGGGACCGCTTGGTATGCCATTGCCGCATGATGCTTGGGTGACTGCACGGCGCTTGGATTAGGCAGCGCGTCGCGCAAATTGCCTCTCCACGCCGCGGGATTATCGCCAGCGCGATGCCCGTGAACTTTGGCCCAGTCGAGTACGCGCTCGATCCTGCCGCGCACGCGCGAGGCGGTCTCATTCACCGTGCCCCAGATTGGCTCCAAAGTGCGCCGCACGACCGCCGCGTCAATATCTTGCACCGGTATCGTGGCGAGCTCGGCGGCGTGGTCGCGCAACGAGGACTGCCATTGCATCGCGCTTGATGCCGACATCCCTGACCTATGCGCAGCTAGATAACGCGTGACGCACTCGCCGAACGTGAGAGCAGCATGGGCCTTGGCCTTGGCTTCATGTTTCGCGGTCTTGGGATCAATGCCGGCAAAGCGCAGCCTGGCGGCCCGTAGCGCGGCCTCGCGTGCCATTGCCAGTGTAAGCATCGGGTAGGGTCCTAACCCGACAGAGCGGGGCCGGCCGTTGGCTGCGGTGTACTTGTAGAGCCACGACGCACCCCCGTAGGTGGTTTGCAGCCACAGACCGGCACCGTCACAGAGCAAGCCCCGAGACCTCTTGCCCGCTACGCTTGCGACTTCCTTGGCAGTCAGTTGGTTACCGCGTGCCATGGTAATCTCCCAGCATGTTGTTGAGCATATAATTGAGAGCTGGATATATGCGCACATCGGTGGACAAACAAGTTCGTGGGCACACAATACCCCGAACGCTGTCATGGGGTTAACACCCAGAAGTGCCTCTGAACAAAGGGGTTGCCGCGGCATTGTTCTCCGCGCTCGGCACCCAGTTCGGCAGCGAGAACGAGACATTGCGCAATCTGCTGCTCGACGCCAACAGCAAGATCAATGAGCTCGACACCATCAAGAGCGCGGTCGGCAAACTGGTCGATCCGGTCAGCAAGGCGCTGCGCGATTTCGAAGCCGAAAAGACCGAAAAGGTCGGCTTGCAGACGGTGCTCAACAATACGCGCACCGCCTACGGTAAATTGCGCAACGAGGTCGGCGACATCGAGAAAAAACTGGCCGCCTCGGAACGCGAATGCCAGACGCTGCGCCAGGATCTTGTCGCCGCGCAGAGTCTGTTGCATACGCTGGAAACGACCAAGACCGATTTCTCCATCGACCTCGCCACCGGGCGCGCGCAGATCGCCGATCTGGAATCGAATCTCGCGCAGCGGACGGGGGAATGCCTCGCATTGCGCGAGGAGAACCGCCGGTTCGATGAACGGCTGGTCACCGCCGAAAAGCGCATTATCGCGCTCGAATCCGATATCACCGCCGCGCGTCAGCGGCTGCTGATAGCCGATGATGAGAAGCGCGCGCAGCATATCCTGCTCGACAAAGCGGGCGTGGAGGCCGCGCGCCTGTCGCGCAAGGTGACCGAAACCGAAGCGAGCTTCAACGCCGTGCAGGGCCGTCTGCGTCACGCGGAAGCGAGCATCAACGAAGCGAGCATCGAGCGCGCCCGGCTTGTCACCACCCTCGACGAGCTCAACGAGCGTCACGAGCGCGAGCGCGCCGGCCAGAACATGCGGTTCGACTCGCTGCAGTCGCGCGCGGCGACGCTCGAAAAGGTGGTGGCGGACGCGCGCGAGCTGCTGCTCGCCCGCGCCGAACAGATCCGCGAATACGACCGGCGTAACGGCGAAGTCGCGACCGAGCGCAATGAATTGCAGGAGCGGGTTTCCAATCTGCAAGCCGCGCTCATCGAATACGAATCCAAATACAAAGAGGCCGACCAGACCCGCTCGGCCTACATGGAGCGCAACGGGGCGCTGGCGCGCGCCCTCACCGCCAAGGAAGCCGCGCTGGCGCAAGCCGAGGATGCCAACGCCTCGCTCACCGACCGCGTCGGCGCGCTGGAAACCGCGCGCGCCGGCGAGAAGCAGACCGCCGAGCAGAAGATCACCGAACTCGACGCGGCGTTGCGCCGCGAAAAGCTCGATCGCGCGGTGGTAGAAGGCGCGCTGGCGACCGCCCGCAAGGACTTCTCCCGGGCGATGCGCGAAGTGATGGCGCTGCAACGCAACCCGCCGGCGCCGGCCGAGCCGGCGCGGCCGCGCGCCGCCAACGCCGCATAAGGATTGCTACGGAACTTGCCGCATCGCCGGGCCGCGCCCGGCGATGCCGTTTTTGGTCAATTGATTTACCGCAAGGCAGGCCGCCGCCAGTTCCGCTAGCTTGCGGCCGCGTCATCCCGGCGGGGGCCGAGAGCTTTTCGAATGCCGTACCGCGTCAACGGCGACCTGCCGCCTTCCGTGCGCAACCATCTGCCCGACCACGCGCAGGACATCTACCGCGAGGCGTTCAACCACGCTTTCGCCGCCCAGGCCGGCGAACCCGATCGCGAAAGGCGCGCCCACATGATCGCCTGGGCGGCGGTCAAGCGCAGCTACGTCAAGGCCGGGGATAGCTGGGTGGCGCGTTAGTCAGCCGGGCAGAAAGCCGGCAGCAGCACGATTGGACTGGGCGCGCGCCAGCCAATCCGTAGACACTTGCTCGCTATCGGAGCGCTGGCAGGCGTCAACGGCCTGCGCCAGTGCCGACACCCCGGTCGGCCAGGCGGCCGGGACCGTAACCAGGTCGTGCTGCTCCGCGAGCGCCGGCAAGTTGCGGACGGTACCCGGCTGCGCATCGGGCGCAGCCGCGGGCGTCAACCGGGGTTTGTTAAATCGGTCCATGGTTTTTGTTTAAACCGATTTCACTCGCTCGGCATTGATCCAGCGCAACGGTAAAGGTCAGTAACCCTTACGCAAAAATACGTACCTATCTTCTCACCGCACCAACTCCCGCATCGCGCGGTCCAAGCCCTCCAAGGTGAGCGGATACATCCGCCCGCCCATCAGCTGCCGCACCATCTGGATCGAATAGGTGAACTCCCATTCCGGCTCGGGCACCGGGTTGAGCCACACCGCCGCCGGATAGGTGCGCGTCACGCGCTCGAGCCAGGCGGCGCCCGGCTCGTCGTTGAAATGCTCGACCGAGCCGCCCGGCGCGCTGATCTCGTAAGGCGACATCGAAGCATCGCCGACGAACACCACCTTGTAATCGTGCGGATAGGTGTGCAGCACGTCCCAGGTCGGCGTGGTCTGCTGGAATCTGCGGCGGTTTTCCTTCCACACTTTCTCGTACAGGCAATTGTGGAAGTAGAAATGCTCCATATGCTTGAATTCGGAGCGCGCGGCCGAGAACAGCTCCTCGGTCGCCTTGATGTGCCAGTCCATCGAGCCGCCGATGTCGAAGAACAGCAGCACCTTCACCGCATTGTGCCGCTCCGGGCGCATCAGGATATCGAGATAGCCCTTGTGCGCGGTGCCCTTGATGGTGCCGTCGAGATCGAGCTCCTCGGGCGCGCCAGTGCGGGCGAACTTGCGCAACCGGCGCAGCGCGATCTTGATGTTGCGGGTGCCGAGTTCGACCTCGTCGTCGAGATCCTTGAACTCGCGCTTGTCCCACACCTTCACAGCGCGGCGATGCGTACTCTCGCCGCCGATGCGGATGCCCTCCGGGTTGTAGCCCGCGTTGCCGAACGGCGAGGTGCCGCCGGTGCCAATCCATTTCGAGCCGCCCTGGTGGCGGCCCTTCTGCTCGGCCAGCCGCTTGCGCAGTGTTTCGAGCAACTTGTCGAGCCCGCCCATGGCCTCGATCTGCTTCTTTTCGTCTTCGGTAAGATATTTCTCGGCCAGCTTTTTGAGCCACTCGGCCGGAATGTTCGCTTCCGCCCCGTCGCCAAGCAGCTCCAGGCCCTTGAACACGTGGCCGAACACGCGGTCGAACTTGTCCAGATTGCGCTCGTCCTTCACCAGCGTGGCGCGCGACAGGTAATAGAAATCCTCCACCCGGCGCGAGGCGAGATCGGCCTGCATCGCCTGCATCAGCGTCAAATACTCGCGCAGTGTCACCGGCACGCCGGCGGATTTGAGTTCGGTGAAGAAGGTGACGAACATGACACTTGTCATCCCGGGCGCAGCGCAGCACGCCAGTGGTGCGCTGCAGACGCGGGATCCACTCTATCAAAAAAACCAAGCTGGATCCCGGATTAGCGGCGCCATAGCGCGTCGAAGACGCGCGTAAACGCGCTTATGGTTTCACGTTGCGCCGCATCCGGGACGCGGAAGACCGCGATTCGCCCCTCACAGTGGCGCCGTCAAGCGTGCCGGTCTCCCTCACCCCGCATCCGAACTCGGGTTTACCCGAGTTCGGCATTTTAGATTGGCCGAAGTCGGATATATCCAACTTCGGCTGGGGATAGGCAAAAACGCCTTGCCGGCCCGCGTTATCATTGCAGAGGCCTGTCGCTAAGGCCTTCCGGCCAGTGTAAAGTGGGCGGTCGCATTGTGGGGCTGATGATGGCGGACGTTTCGATTGCCGGTCGTGCGGCGCAGGCTGGCGCCGCCGCGGCGATCCCGCAATTTCAACGCAGCGTTTTGACGTGGATATTCGCGAGCGCCGCCATGGTGCTGGCGCTGATGGCGCCGGCGCTGTGGAACGGCTTTCCGCTCATCTTCCCCGACACCGGCGGTTATCTGGACCGACCGTTATTCGGCACGCTCGGCCTGGGCCGCTCGGCGCTCTATGGGTTGTTTCTCTATGCGGGAGCCCCATTCGCGTTCTGGCCGAATGCCATTGCCCAGTCGGTGCTGACGGTCTGGCTGATCGTGTTGACGCTGCGCGCGAACGGATTGGGCGGGCGGCCCTGGCTGGCGCTCGGCATCGTGGCAATGCTCACGGTCGGCACCGGCCTGCCCTGGTTCGCCGGCCAGTTGATGCCGGACATTCTGTTTCCGGCATCCGTGCTGGCGCTTTATCTGCTCACGTTCCGCGCCGAGCAACTGGCGCGGTGGGAGGCTATCGCCCTCGCGGCCGTGATCGCCTTCGCCATTCCCAGCCACATGGCGGCCGCCGGCATGTGCGTCGCCGTGGTCGCGGCGCTCTGCCTGCTGACGCGCTTCAAGCGGCTTGCTCTGCCGAGGCCGCGGCTATGGTTTGCGGCGAGCAGCGTGGCCGCCGGCATCGCGCTCTGCCCGATCTCCAATTTCGCAATTACCGGCAGCTTCGCCTTCACGCCCGGCGGATCAAGCTTTCTTTTCGGCCGGCTGATCGAGGACGGCATTGTCGCCCGCTATCTCGACGACCAGTGCCCGGACGCATCGTTGCGCCTGTGCGATTACAAAGGAACCCTGCCGGATGACGCCGACGGCTGGCTG
>Ga0097691_1000766_pt1 | contig 26006 bp, 21 predicted proteins | sample NGESurdeep072012_8_FD_72858 | JGI IMG/M metagenome (GOLD analysis project Ga0097691, IMG submission 72858) | Arctic peat soil microbial communities from Barrow, Alaska - NGEE Surface sample 210-1 deep-072012 | ecosystem: Environmental > Terrestrial > Soil > Wetlands > Peat ... | reverse complement strand
GTCCAGCAGCTCGGGGGCCAGCGCCGGGGTGAGCAGGCTGGCGAGGAGGGCTCGCGGTCTCAGCGCAGCGATCTCGGTGTCTGAGGGTGCGTTGATCTTGACGACGACGTCGCTGCCCCAGACCTCATCCGTGGAGTCGATCGAGGCGCCGGCCTCTTCGTAAGCATGGTCAGGAAAGCTGGACAGTCCGCCAGCACCTGACTCCACGCTCACCTGGTAGCCGAGGGCAATCAGCTGCGCGACGGTCTTGGGCGTGGCAGCAGCCCGGGTCTCACCTGGCCGCGTCTCTTTGGGCACACCAATGCGCACAGCAACTCCCTGTTTGTGATTCCACATACCTGTGAGGGGCAAATCTACACATTCACCGGGACCCCAACATCGGCGAGTCCGCGTCGCGGCGCGCGGAGCCATCGTGGTATAGGGAGCACCGAATCCGGCACTGGATGCAAGCGTGGCGCAGGTGAGGAGCATCACGATCCGGATCACCAGCCTTATTGCGAATGACTTGCGACAACGACGTCGTGATGCCTACGGTTGGGACATGCCAGCACTCGCCCGAGCCGCACTTTCACGCGACGAGCGACGCAGCCTGTGGGGCATGGGGGGCTTCATCCTGCTGCTGCACATCGTCGGCTGGGGTGTGCTGACCGGCCTCGTAGCGCCACACGGCTACGCGGTCGGCGGGCAGCTGGTGGGGGTCGGACTGGGCGTCACGGCATACACGCTCGGCATGCGGCACGCCTTCGACGCCGATCACATCGCGGCCATCGACAACACGACCCGCAAGCTGATGGGCCAGGACAAACGACCACTGAGCGTCGGGTTCTGGTTCAGTCTCGGCCACAGCACCATCGTCTTCGTCATGGTGGCTCTGGTCGCGTTCGGGGTCCGCGCCCTGGCCGCCCAGCTCGGCAACGACAGCTCCGCACTTCAACGAGCCACCGGATTGTGGGGCACGGCCGTCTCGGGCGTCTTCCTGATCCTCATCGGCCTGATCAACCTGGCGGCTCTGGTTGGCATCCTCAAGGTGTTCCGAGGGATGCGCCGCGGCCATTTCGACGAGACCGCGTTCGAGGAACAGCTCGACAAGCGCGGCTTCCTCAACCGCGTTCTGGGGCGCGTCACCAAAGCCGTGTCCAAGCCGTGGCACATGTACCCCGTCGGTCTGCTCTTCGGCCTCGGCTTCGACACCGTCACCGAGGTCGGACTGCTGGTGGTCGCCGGCGGTGCAGCTGCCGCGGACCTGCCGTGGTGGGCAATCCTGACGCTGCCGATCCTGTTTGCTGCCGGTATGTCCCTGCTGGACACGATCGACGGCTCGTTCATGAACTTCGCCTACGGCTGGGCATTCTCCAAGCCGATCCGCAAGATCTACTACAACATCACCATCACGGCGCTGTCTGTCGCCGTCGCCCTGCTGATCGGCGGAATCGAGCTCATCTCGATCCTCACCCAGAAGCTCGAGATCACCACCGGGATCCTCTCCTCGATCGGCTCGGTCGACCTCAACGGCGTGGGCTACTGGATCGTCGGCCTGTTCGTCGCCACCTGGGTGGTTGCGCTGGCCGTGTGGCGTCTTGGCCGCATCGAGCAGCGGTGGGAGTCAAGCTTCTGCGAGCTGACCCAGGCACCCGTCATACAGCATCCGAACACCGCCGGGGAACCGTTTCAGACCCTCGAAGGGGTCGAGACGGTGCCGTGGCGCTATTCGGTCGGGGGTGGGTGAGGTCAGGCCTCGCCGCCCACCCCTTCGTGCGCGGCGGGGTTGCCGAGACGCCCTTCGTTGTAGTCCTCGAAAGCCTGCCTGAGCTCGGCTCGGGTGTTCATGACGAAGGGCCCGGCCCACGCGATGGGCTCGCGGATCGGGGCGCCGCCAAGGACCAGCACCTCGACGCCGGAGGCGTAACGCGCCTGCTGCGACGCAGCGGCCGAGATCCGGAGCGCGTCGCCATGACCCAGCACCGCCAGCTGGCCCGTGCCGATCGGCGACTGGTTCGGGCCGACGAAGCCGTCACCGCTCATGACATAGACCAGCGCGTTGAAGTCAGGGCGCCAGGGCAGGTCGAGCTCGGCACCGGGTGCGATCGTGGCGTGAACCATCGACATCGGAGTGTGCGTCGAACCGGGACCCGCCTGGCCCGCAACGTCGCCGGCGATCACCCGCACCAGCGAGCCGCCGTCACGCGAGCTGAGCAAAGTCACCTGCCCGGAGCGAATGTCCTGGTAGCGGGGGGCGATCAGCTTGTCGATCTTGGGCAGGTTGACCCACAGCTGGAAGCCGTGGAAGAGGCCGCCCGAGACAACCAGGTGCTCCGGCGGCTCCTCGATGTGCAGGATTCCCGAACCGGCAGTCATCCACTGGGTGTCACCGTTGGTGATCGTCCCGCCACCGCCGAACGAGTCCTGGTGGTCGAAGATCCCGTCGATGATGTACGTGACGGTCTCGAAGCCGCGGTGCGGGTGCCAGGACGTCCCCTTGGGCTCGCCCGGCGCATACTCGACCTCGCCCATCTCGTCGAGGTGGATGAAGGGGTCCAGCAGCTTCAGGTCAACGCCCGCGAAAGCTCTCTTGACGGGGAATCCCAGGCCCTCGAAGGCCGATGGCGCGCTGGTGATCGATACCACCGGACGTTGTATGCCGGTCGGCAGCATCTCAGGTACGCGCGGGAGGACGGTCAGGTCGGGGACGGTAACGGCAGGCACGTCATACTCCTAAGTAGTTCGACTTTCAACTATCTCAAGAACGTCAGGCAGCGTCAACGCATTCCGGGGCAGGTAGTACGGCATCAGAACTGGTCGATCACCGCGATCGAGTCGCCCTCACTGACGACGTCCCCCTCGACCACCGTCATCTCCCGGACGACCCCTGCCACCTCGGCCGGCACGGGGATCTCCATCTTCATGGACTCCAGGATCACGAGCGTGTCCCCCGGCCCAACGGTGTCTCCGGCCCTGGCCACGACCTTCCAGATGCTCCCCACCATCTCGGCCAGGACCTCGTGACTCATGTCTTCTCCTTGGCGTCGGGCTAGCGGACGTAGCGGTAGCCGGTCGGCTCACCGGAGCCGAGGTCGACGATGGCCGCCACCGGGCCACCGCCATCGGGGCCCTGATGGGCGGCCGACACCGAGACGAAGACCGCCGGGTCGCCAGTGACGGAGGAAGCCACGCCACCGACTGCCGACTTGATCTGGCGGTGCCAGTGCACGTCGGAGTCGTCGAGCATCGCGTTGCGGCGTCCGTGCACCTTGCCGTCCTTGCTGACCTCGCACTTGATGAACACGTTGACCAGCCGGCCGTTCAGATCGCTGCTCCGGGGGCGATCTGGAAGCTCGAGCCCGGCATCCTTGATGGCAGACCAGATGCCGTCGGCGTCGAGGGCGTCGGCCATGACATCGTGACCGATCCGGTAGCGACCACCCACGCCGCGCGCATTGCCCACCACGACAACCTGGGCCTGGTCGAGCTCGACGCCGGAGGAGCACGAGGCCACGGCGGAGTAGAGATCGCGGTTGGCCATGATGTCCGCATCGGTGGGCATCTCGATCTCGCCGAGCGCGAAGGCAATCCCCAGACCCGTGGTCCCGTTGGACAGATCCATGGACTCGTGCGTGTGCTCGGTCCACACCTTCTTGCCCCGCGACTTGGCGTCCAGGATGGTGTGGATCGTCAGCAACGGGGTCTTGGTCTGGACGTAGTGCACATCGGCCGGATCGGTGATGCCGGCCCGCTCCATCGCCACCTTGACTGCGTCGGCGACCTTGGTGACCATGGCGACGTAGCCGATCTCCTCGGGCAGGATCGGCTCGCTCATTGCGAAGCCGACGGTCAGCCGGGGCTCGTCACTCTGCTCGGCCCTGGCTGGGTCGACGGTGGCGAAGATCGTGGCGTGCGGGCTGATCACGCCGTCGGTGCCACCTGACCAGACGATCGGGATCGCCCTCACCTGGTCGGCGGGGGCGCCCTTGGCGATGAGCGCCTCGCGAAACGCCCGGTCGGCGAGAATCCGGGTGTAGTCGTTGACGCCTCCGTTGCCCTCGGTCTTGCCGATGATCGCGATCACCCGGCTCGCCTCCAGGATGCCGTCGTCGATGAGCTTGGTCAGCTCGGAGGCATCAGAGACGCTGTGGATCGGAACCTTGCGGACTTCAATGGGTTCTGGCACGAGGGTCACCTTTCGTTGCTGTGCTCGGAGTGGTCTTGGACTGAGCGGTCCTGGGCTGAGCGGTCCTGGACTGAGTGGCGCGCTGGATCGGCACGGCCCACGATGACCGTCCCGACGTTGCTCGTGATCGACGACTCGATGTTCTCCAGCGAGGTGATGACCGCCCGCTGGCCCCCCTGCTCCACGAACTGCATGGCCGCCGCCACCTTGGGACCCATCGAGCCGCTGGCGAAGTGCCCGGCCGAGGCGATCTCGCGCATCTTCTCCAGCGTCACGCTATGGATGGCTGCGGCCGCCACCGTTCCGTAGCCGGTGACCGCGTTGTCCACATCGGTCGCGATCACGAGGACGTCGGCATTGACCGAGCGGGCGAGCAGGGCTGCGGTGAGGTCCTTGTCGATGACCGCCTCAACCCCCCGAACGCTGCCGTCAGGGACGCTCACAACCGGTATGCCGCCGCCACCGGCCGCGACCACGACGTATCCGGCGGCGATGAGGGTGAGGACCACCCCCGTCTCCAGAACCTCCAACGGTGCCGGTGAGGCGACCATGCGACGCCAGCCCTTCTCGCCACGGTCGTGCCACACCTGTCCGTGCTCGATCAGCTTCTTGGCCTTGTCGTACGGCAGGAAGCGGCCGATCGGCTTGGTCGGGTCGGCAAAGCCCGGGTCGCTCTCGTCAACCCGGGTGCGGGTGACGATGGCCGCAACCCTGGTGGCACAACCGCGTCGGGTGAGGCTGCGCTCCAGGGCATTGATCATGGTGAAGCCGATCGTGGCCTGCGTCTGTGCGCCACACCAGTCCAGGGGCACCGGAGGGACGACCGCGGCCGCCAGCTCGTTCTTGACCAGGAGGTTTCCGACCTGAGGGCCGTTGCCGTGGGTGATGACGACCTCGTGACCGGCAACGATGAGCGCGGCCACGGACTCCATCGCAGACGCAACGGCAGCTTGTTGTGCTCCGGGGGTCGCGCTGCCGTCCGCAGCGCTCATCGCGTTACCGCCCAGCGCCAGGAGAACCCGCACGCCATACCTCCTCTCTCTTGCTCAGTTCAAGCCGGTTTGCTCAGTTCAAGCCGGTTTCAGGGGCCGATTCTTCGACCCGGAGCGGCCTGAACTGAGTAAAGCGGCCTCAGGTGAGTAAGGCCATTCACAGCCAGTCGACTTCGGCCGAGGTGGCGCCGCCGGACAGCTGGGCGTAGCCCGGGCCGCGGTCGAAGAACGGCTCGCGTGGGGACCGCTGCGAGCGCATCGACTCGCGCAGCTTGTCGGAGGCTGCCACGTCGATCACGACGGACTCCTCGCTGCCGCTGGCCACGACACCATAACCGGTTCTGGCTCCCTCGAAGGAGACCTTGCCCCAGCTCAGGTCGCGCTCGACCTCGTCATACGGCCGATCGAGGGGGTCTCCCCAGCCTCCGCCGCCGGTCGTGCGGATCCGGATGACCTCGCCGGCGAGGACCGGCTCCTTGTCGGCAAGGGCGTCGACCTCACGCTCGTTCGGCCCGCCGACGTCGATGGTCACCTGGAAGGATCGTCCCGCCTTGCCGCCCTTGACTCCCCAGCAGGCCAGGATCGAGCGGTCGGCGATGGACATGAAGCTGGCGTCTTTGAGCATCCGCAGGTGCTTCTCGTAGCCAAGACCGCCGCGGTAACGACCTGGCCCGCCGGAGTCGACGAACAGGCCGAGTCGTTCGACCAGGAAGGGGAACCGGCTCTCGGTGAACTCGGTCGGCAGGTTCCGGGAGTCCGGGACGACGTGGATCGTGTCCTCACCGTCGGCGTAGTAGCGGCCGCCGGAGCCGCCACCGAGCACCTCGCGCATGAGGTAGTCGTTGCCGTCCCGGTCGAGGCCGTAGACGCCGGTATAGCGGATCGTCTCCTGGTCCGCGGGCATCCTGCCGTCGACCGCCTTAGCGATGACGCCGGCCAACACTCCGAGCAGGCGCAGGATCACGAACGTCCGGGCGTTGGTGGGAGCAGGGAAGATCGGGGTGAGCAGGGTGCCCTTGTCGGGGAACCTCATCTCGATCAGCGGCACGACGCCCTCGTTGACGTCGAGCTCGGCCATCCGCTCGGGAGTGTCGGCAAGGTTGCGCAGGATCGGCGCCAGCCACTTCTTCAGGAAGTTGCCGTCGGCATAGTCGCCGCAGTGGTTGATCGGGCCCTTGGCCTGAGGCCCGGTGCCGGTGAAGTCGATGATCAGCTTGGGACCGCCGCCCGGACCACCAGTACTGTTCTTGGTCAACGTGATTCGCTGAGTGTGCAGCCTGGGCTCGTCGACGCCGTCGTGCTCTGCGTAGTCTTCCCAGACGTACTCGCCGTCCGGGATCTTGGACAGGATCTCGCGACGGTAGGTCTCGGTGGTCCGGTCCAGGATGGCGTCGAACGCCGCCTCCACGGTTTCGCGGCCGTAGCGCTTGAACACGTCCGAGAGGCGAGCTGCACCCATGAGGCACGCCGAGCACTCGGCGTCGAGATCGGCGGCGAGCGACTCCGGCATACGGGAGTTGCGGGTCATGATCTTGAGCGCGGCCTCGTTGGGAACTCCCTTGTCCCACAAGCGAATTGGGGGAACCATGAGTCCCTCTTCGTAGACGCTGGTGGCACTCGAGGGCATCGAGCCGGGGCACGCGCCTCCGATGTCGTCGTGGTGCCCGAACGCCTGGACGAAGGCCACGACGACGCCCTCGTGGAACACAGGGACGGTCACGCACAGGTCCGGGAGATGGCCGATTCCGCCTTCCGACGCATACACGTCGTTGTGGAAGAAGACGTCGCCCTCATGCATGGTGTCCAGCGGGTAGTCACGCGCGATGGGGTGGACCAGGGCGCTGTATGACCGGCCGGTCAGCTTGCGCAGCCGGTGGTCGTGGATGCCCGCACGGAAGTCGTGCGCGTCGCGGATCATCGGCGAACGGGAGGTCCGCGCGATGGCGGTCTCGACCTCCATCTCGACGCTGGCCAAGGTGCCCTGGATGATCTCGACCGTGATGGGATCAACGAGATGGGTTGCGGTGACAGCGTTCTCGGTGCTCATTTCGCGCCCTCCCTGGTGATCACGAGGTTGCCGAACGCGTCGACTCGGACGCTGAAGCCCGGGTGCACGGGAACGGTCGAGCCGAACTCCTCGACGATCACCGGACCTTTGAGCTCGTCACTGGCGCACAGGTCGGGCCGCCAGTAGATGCCCGCGTCCACGCGCCCGTTGGCGGGTTCGAAGCACACACCACGGGTGCCCGTACGAGCTCGTTCCGCGCTGTCCTGTGCGGTAGCGATCTCGGTCAGCTCCGGTCGCGTGATCGGGCCGATTCCCGTGACGCGCAGGTTGACCCATTCGACCTGCTGGCGCGGGTCGTCGCGGAAGTCATAGCCATAGAGGGACCGGTGCGCGTCGTGGAACGAGGTGGCGACGGCGTCCGCGAACTTGGCATCGACCGCGCCCTCGGGGACGCTCACCCGCACCTCGAACGCCTGGCCGAAGTAGCGCAGGTCCGCGGTCCTCACATAGCGGTGATCGGTTCGGGCGAAGCCCTCGGCATCCAACGCCGCCCCGGCCCGAGCGGTCAGCTCACTGAACGTCTTCTCCATCGAGGTGTGCTCGAGCTGGTCGTGCTTGCAGACGGAGGTCTGGACGTAGTCGTTCTTGACATCGACGGTCAGCAGGCCGAACGCGGAGACGTTGCCAGGGTTCAGCGGCACGACCACTCCGGCCAGGTCAAGGATGTCGACCAGCCGGCAGGCCAGAAGCGAGCCGGAGCCACCGAACGTGGCGAGGGTGAAGTCGCGGACGTCAAGGCCGCGCTTGACCGAGATCTGGCGAAGGGCGTTGGCCTGGTTCCACGCCGAGATCTCCAGGATCCCGGCCGCGCACTCGTCGGCGCTGAGGCCGAGCCTGCCGGCGAGCTCCACGATGCCGGCGTGAGCGGCCGCCGCGTCAAGGGGGATCTCCCCACCTAGCAGGTGGGGCGGAATACGTCCGAGCATGAGGTGGGCGTCGGTGATCGTGGGCTCAACGCCGCCTTTGGCGTAACAGATCGGGCCCGGATCAGCCCCGGCCGACCTGGGCCCGACCTTGAGGGTTCCCTCGGGGGAGATCCACGCGATGGACCCGCCCCCGGCGCCCACCGTCACCACGTCGATCATCGGAATCTTGGACGGGTAAGCCCCGACCGTTCCCTCGGTGGTCAGGGTCGGCTCGCCGCCGAGGACGACGCTCACGTCGGTCGAGGTGCCACCACCGTCACAGGTGAGGACCTTGTCGAACCCCGTCCGCCCGCAGATGAGGGCAGCACCCAGGGCGCCGGCAGCGGGACCGGACAGGACGGTGGTGAGGGGTTGGTGCACCACCTCGCCGGCCGAGAGCACCCCGCCGTTGGACTTCATGATGTAGAACGGGACGGCCGTGCGTTCCTGGTCCTCCCCGGCGGGCCCCGATCGGGTGAACTCCGCAAGGCGCGCAGCGATGTTCGCGACATATCGCGACACGATCGGCTTGACTGCAGCGTCGACGAGAGTGGTCATCGAGCGCTCGTACTCGCGATACTCGCGCAGCACGTCGCTGGAGATGGAGACGACAGCGTCGGGGTGCTCGCGCCGAAGGATCTCGCGCATCCGCAGCTCATGCTCGGGGTTCGCGTAGGAATGCAGGAAGCACACCCCGATCGTCATGATCCCCGCGTCCCGGAACCACCTGGCGGTGCGGATGGCGGCCTCCTCGTCGAAGGGCCGGACCACCTTGCCCTCGAAGTCGAGGCGACCACCCACGGTCTTGACCCGGTCCGGGGGGACGATCCGCGGGGGCTTGACCCAGAAGTAGGAGTTGCCATAGCCGTCCGGGACCGCCTGGCGGGCGATCTCCAGGATGAACTCGTGACCCTCCGTGGTGATGAAGCCGAGCTCCTCCACCTTGCCCTCGAGCAGCTGGTTGGTCGCCACCGTGGTGCCGTGGCATACAGCGGTGACGTCGGAGCCTTTGGCCTCGATCAGGTCGAGAACCTTGTGCATGGCGTTGATGAAACCGTCCGCCGGGTTGGCCGGGGTAGAGGGCGTCTTCGTGGTGACCAAGTCACCGGAGTCCTGGTCGAACGCGACGGCGTCCGTGAACGTCCCGCCGGTGTCGATGCCGATCCGGATGTGACGGGGGGGCGCCGTCCTGGGCGGTTGGGTCATGGTGTCCTCATCGGGGGAGCCGTCGGAAGATCTTCGAGGCGGGTATGCCGCGCTGCCGCGGGGCCGCTCACGAGTCGATGTTCAGGTGGGGGAACGACGAGGCGGCCGGGCGCTCGAGCTCATCGCGGTACCGCCTGATCAGGTCGAGATTGCGGTCGGCCAGGTGGTCGAAGGCCTGGCCGACGCTGGAGCCCGGCGTCAACGAGGCCAGCGCGTCCTGCGGGTCCAGCCGCGCACTCACCCAGCTTTCCTGGGATGCCGCCTTGGCGAGGATATGCGCGATCGGCGTGACGATGTGGGAGTTGCCGAAGTACAGCACGCCGGCAGGGTCGACCCCGGTCGCGTTGGCGCCGATGACGTAGACGTGGTTGTCGTAGGCGCGCGCCCGCGACGTGAGCTCCCAGATGTCCGCGCTTCGCAGGAGGGCCGACGGACGGCAGATGACCTCCGCGCCCTGGATCGCCTGGATCCGGGTCACCTCGGGGTAGTCGCCGTCGAAGCAGATGATCATGCCGATCCTGCCCAGGTCGGTGTCCACGACACAAACCTCGTCGCCGGGGGTGACCCATCCGCCGCGTGCCCGGATCTCGCTGCAGAACGGATGCGTCTTCCTGTAGACGCCGAGCAACGAACCGTCCGGACCGATGAGGGCGCTGGAGTTGTAGACGACCCCACGCTCGGGGCCGCGCTCATAGGTGCCGACGCAGACGTGGACGCCGAGCGCAGCTGCCGCCGCCTGGATCGGTGCGATGACCGCTCCCGGCAGAACGGTCACCAGGTCCCACAGCTCTTCCGGAGAGCAGTCGGGGGTAAAGCCGGTCGTAGCCGACTCGGGAAGGACGACCAGCTCCGCGCCGGTCTCCCTGACGCAACGGGTCAGCCAGTCCACGCACTTCTCGATGTTGGCGTTGACCACGTCCGGGCTCAGCGGTCCCGGCACGGGGGCGATCTGGATGGCCGCGGCGGTGAAGGCCCGCATGTCATCCCCTCCCGGCAACGATGCCAACAGCCACGCCGGCCAGAGCGATCGCAGCACCGGCCAGCGCGCCGTAGAAGAAGTCCCTGCCCTGGAAAGGCGGGCGGGCACCTGCTGCTGTTCCGGCATACGTCGTCCGGGGACCCTGGGCTCCGGCATACGTCATCCGGGGACCCTGCGCTCCGACGGCCACCCCGAGGCCGGCAGCCTGCTCGGCAACGACGGGGGCGCGGACGCCGGCGATGTCGGCATCGACCGCAGCGAAGAACTGGCCGGCCATCTTCTTGGCGACACCGGTGAGCATCCGCTGCCCGACGCCACCGATGACGCCACCGACGACGGCATCGGCGTCGTATCCCAGGTCAGTGCCACCGGTCGAGGACTCCTGAAGGCTGAACGTGACGTCGGCGCTGACCGTCCCCGGTGCCCCGGCGCCGGAAGCCTTGAGAACAAACGAACCTGGGGGGTTCTGCTCGACCAGGGCGACCTCGCCCTCGTAGGTGCCCCTGATAGAGGCAACACCTGCTGTGATGGTCATGCCATACGCGTCCGGGCCCACCTCGCGCAGCTCCTGACACCCCGGGAGCGTGCGGGCAAGGACGGCAGGGTCATTGAACGCAGCCCAGACCTGCTCGACCGGGGCGTTGAGTATGGCGTTGCCGGAGATCTTCATCAGCGTCCTTGCTCTCAGACGATCGGGGCGGTCGGAGCGGGCGGATTGGTGGGAGCGGGCGGAGCGGTCTGAGCGGTCTCAGTGGTCGTTCCCACGGATCGGGAGCCGCGGCGCAGGTCGGGAATGATCCCTTCGGCGTGCTGTCGGCGAAGATTCCACAGCTCGTCCGGCGAGATCGGCATCGAGGTGATCGGGAAGCCTTCGGCGTCTTCGATCGCGCTGGCGATCACCGCTGACACGGGGATGGTCCCGGCCTCGCCAGCACCTTTGATCCCCAACGGGTTCAGGGGGCTCGGCGTCTCGAGATGGTCAGTCTCGATGTGCGGCACCTCGGTTGCATACGGCATCAAAAAGTCCATGAACGAGGCATTGAGCAGCTGGCCGGCCTCGTCGTAGACCATCCGCTCGTAGAGGGCCCCGCCCACACCCTGGGCGACACCACCATGCACCTGCCCCTCGACGATCATCGGGTTGATCATCCGACCACAGTCGTGGACCACGCAGTAGCGCAGGATGGTGATCTCGGCAGTCTCAGGATCGGTCTCCACGATCGCCGCGTGCATGCCGTTGGCGAACGTCGCGCGTGGTGGGGAGTAGTAGTCCTTGCCTTCCAGTCCGGGCTCGTCACCCTCGGCAACCGGCGGCCTGGAGAGATCCGCATTGCCGGTACCCACGAACTGCGTTGCCGCCTTTGCTGATTCGTCGAAGGCGTACCTCAGCGGGTTGGACAACACCGCGACAGTCGCCAGCGCGATCGAGGACTCGTAGTCACCCTTGACCCGCACGATGCCGTCGACGATCTCCAGGTCACCCGGGTCCACCTCCAGTGCCTCGCCCGCTATGCGAAGTGCCTTCTCACGGACGTTGCGTGCTGCCAGCGCGATCGCGTTGCCGCTCATCACGGCCGCGCGAGAGGCGAATGTGCCAACGGCGTAAGCGAATCGGCGCGTGTCGCCGGTCGTGACGAAGACGTCGTCGATCGGGACGCCAAGCTCGTCGGCAACGATCTGGGCGAAAACCGTCTGGTGCCCCTGTCCCTGGCTGGTCAGGCCGGTCGAGACGTTGACACGACCGGAGGTCTCGATCTGGATGTGCCCACCCTCGTAGGGTCCGACACCGGTACCTTCGACGTAGCATCCGATCCCGAGCCCCACCTTGCGACCCGCGAGCTCGGCCTTCGCGCGGTAGGCCGAGAAGTCGTCCCAGCCCACCAGAGCCTTGAGCTTGGCCAGGCTGGCAGGAAAGTCGCCGGAGTCGTAGATCAGGGGCCGGCCGTCCTGGAAGAGCAGGCCGTGGTCGTAGGGCATGTCCGCGACCTGGATGAAGTTGGCGCTGCGCACGTCGGTGCGGTCGAGACCAAGGTAGTCGGCGATCGCGTCCATGGTGCGTTCCATCGCGTAGACGCCCTGCGGCCGCCCCGCCCCCCGGTAGGGCGTGACCATCACCGTGTTCGTGTACATCGAGAAGAACTCGACCCGGTAGGCGCCCAGCTTGTAAGGCCCGAGCAGCTGGGTGGACGTGATGATCGGCACGATGATCCCGTATGGCGTATACGCGCCGTTGTCGTGCCAGAACGTCACCGAGAGGCCGAGAACCCTTCCCACGTCGTCGAATCCGACCTCGACGTCCTGCAGCTGTGCCCGCTCGTGCGCCGAGGAGATGAAGTGCTCGCGACGGTCCTCGACCCACTTGACCTCGGCGTCGAGACGGCGCGCGGCCCACGGGATGAGCACCTCCTCCGGCCACGGATGCAGGATCTTGACCCCGAAGCCACCGCCCACGTCGGGGGCGATGCACTCGACCTTGACCAGCGCCATACCGAGCTTCGCGGCCACGGCCGCACGGACACCGGTGGACGTCTGGGTCGAGGAGTACATGCGGATGCTCTGCTCTGCGCTGTCCCATCGGGCATAGACACCCTTGCCCTCCATCGGCATCGAGGCGCTGCGCTCGATCTGCAGGGACAGCGTCATGCGGTGGGGTGCGGCGGCGATGGCAGCGGCCGTGTCGCCGACCTCCTGCACCATGTGGGCCGAGACGTTGCCGGGCGCCTCAGCATGCACCAGCTTCCCGGCGGCACGCGAAGCCTCCAGACCGACGACGACAGGGAGCTGCTCGTAGTCGACCTTGATGCGCTCGCAGGCGTCCTCGGCCACATAGCGGTCGGTCGCGACGACCATGACGACCGCCTCGCCGACGTGTTTGACCACCTCACGAGCCAGGCAGTAGGCCGTCATGGGGTTGGTCAGGCTGGGGTGGGGGATCAACAGCGGAAGGCGTTCTCCGGTCCTTCCGTCGAGGTCCTCGTGGGTGTAGATCGCGACGACACCCGGGATCTCGATCGCGGCCGTCACGTCGATGTCCAGGATGCGGGCGTGCGCAAAGGGACTGCGGACAAAGGCGGCCGCAAGCGCTCCTTGACCCAGGTCGTCCAGATAGCGGCCGTTGCCGGTCACCAGACGCGGGTCCTCCCTGCGCTGGACGGGCGCGCCGAACAACTTGGTCGTCACGCGCCGACCCCCCGCTCCCTGGAGATCTCGGCGGCACGAAGGACCGACCTGACGATGTTCTGGTACCCCGTGCAGCGACACAGGTTGCCCGAGATCGCCTCTCGCGCCTCGGCTTCCGTCGGCTCGGAGTTCTCGTGCAGGTATGCGGTGATGGTCGTCAGAAACCCCGGCGTGCAGAACCCGCACTGCAGCCCGTGGCACTCGATGAATGCCTGCTGCACCGGGCTCATTGCCAGCGGGCCGGTTCCGTCGACAGAACCTGCCAGCCCCTCGACCGTGGTGATCTCGTGGTCCTGGGCGGTGACGGCAAACATGAGGCAGGAGCGCATCGGGGTCCCGTCCATCAGGACCGTGCAGGCACCGCAGACTCCGTGTTCGCAGCCGACATGGGTGCCGGTGAGGCGCAGATCGTGACGCAGGAAGTCCGACAGCAGCCTCCGGGCCGGTGCCGACGCAGAGTGCATGACGCCGTTGACCCGCAGCGTTATCTCCAGCAACGGCTCGGCCTCAGCCTGAGTCAGGTCGCTCTGCGTCAGGTCCCTCTGCGTCATCTCGCCCATCGGCTATACCCCCGGCCCGGAGGTATTGACGCTTGCACCTGCGGTTGCAGCGGTGTTGGCAGTTGCATTCCCGGCGGCTTCGGCGAGAACGCGGGCGGTGAGGACGCCGACGAGCATCCGGCGATATTCCGCGCTGGCATGGATGTCGGAGTCGGGGTCGACGTGCTCGCGGGCCAGCTCGGCTGCCCCCGCCCAGTCGCAGTCCTCGGGGGCGATGCCGGCGAACAGCTGCCCGAGATCCAGCACACCGGGCGTTGGCGTCACCGAGACGAAGGACACGCGAGCCGAGGTGATCAGGCCGTCGTCCACCATGACGGCGGCAGCGACCCCGGCCAGGGCGTAGTCGCCGTGGCGACGGGTGGACTCGGCGAACGCCGTGCCGGTGCCAGCAGGGAATCGACCGAAGGACGCACGGGTGGCCATCTCGTCCTCCTCGAGGCAGGACTCCAGCGGACCGAGGAAGAAGTCCGCAGCCGACACCCTCCGGGTCCCCCGCGAGCTGTCCACGTCGACATACCCTTCGGTGAGTGCCAGCACGGCCGGCATCTCGCCGGAGGGGTCGGCGTGCGCGATGGAGCCTACGGTCGTGCCCCTGTTGCGGATCACAGGATGCGCGACGTTGACCAGCGCCTGACGCAGCAGTGGCAGGTGGGCGAACGCACCAACGTGGCGCTCGAGCTGCGCATGGCGAACGAGGGCGCCGATGTGGACGCCATCGGGGGTCACCTCGACCGCGTCGAGACCGCCGATCCGGTTGATGTCGACGAGGTGGCCCGGCGCCGACAGCCGCATGTTCAGGATCGGGATCAGACTCTGCCCACCGGCGAGCACCTTGGCGTCATGGCCGACCTCGGCAAGGATCGCGATCGCCTCGTCCACGCTGCACGGCGCGTGATGGACAAAGGCGGAGGGCTTCACCGTGTTGATCCTGCCTGTTCGAAGGGATCGTGAATAGGGCCGGCGCTACGGCCTGCGGCAGGCGGATAGCCGGTTTGTTGCGTCGATGACAGCGTTTCGTCAGGTATTCGTGCAACAAACCGGCTACCGAAGCCCGCTAGTGGACGTCCTCGTCTTCCTTGTCGATGTCCTTCATCGGAAGCACCACGAACGGCATCCCGGCGCTGTCCTTCATGTGCTGGGGAGCCAGGGCGCGGGCCATGTGGTAGGCCCCGATCGCAACGATGGTGCCGAAGGCGATACCGCTGAGGCTGAAGGACTTCGTGAAGACGAGGCTCGTGTTGCCGATGGCGATCACGATGCCCGCGGCCACCGGGACGAGGTTGATCGGGTTGGAGAAGTCGACCTCGTTCTCTTTCCAGATCTTGGCGCCGAGCAGCCCGATCATGCCGTAAAGGATCACCGTGATCCCGCCGAGAACGCCACCAGGCGTCGCGGCAACGAGGGCCCCGAACTTGGGTGAGAGCCCGAACAGTATGGCGACCGCCGCAGCGACGTAGTAGGCGGCGGTGGAGTAGACCCTGGTCGCGGCCATGACCCCGATGTTCTCGGCGTACGTCGTCGTCGGGGAGCCGCCCACGGCACTGGCAAGGACCGTGCCGAAACCGTCGGCGGCGATGGCCCGGCCCATGACACCGTCGAGGTTGGCTCCGGTCATCTCGGCGACGGCCTTGACGTGGCCGGTGTTCTCGGCGATCAGCGCGATCACGGCGGGAAGAACGAGCAGGACCGCTGCCGTGGAGAGGGTGGGCGTATGCCAGCCGACGATCTCCTTGCCCGCGACGATCGAGGTGTGCGGGGGGAAACCGATCCAGGACGCGCTGTTGACGCCGTCCCAGTTGACGCGGAAGTGCTGGGTGATCTTGCCGGCGCCGGGGTCAAGGGAGGAGATCATGCCGAACACGCGGTCGAAGACCCAGGACAGGACCGTGCCGAAGATCAGCGCGAGGAAGATCGAGATCCGGCCGAAGAAGCCCCGCAGCCCCACAGCGCAGGCGATGGCGAACACCATGACGAGCAGCGCGACCCACTGGTCCTGGGGCCAGTAGATGGTGGCCACGACCGGGGCGAGGTTGAACCCGATCAGCATGACCACCGCGCCGGTGACCACGGGCGGCAGCACCGTGTGGATGATCCCCGACCCCATGTAGTGGATGACCACACCGACCAGAAGCAGGACCACGCCGGAGACCATGATCGCGCCCGTCACGGTCGAGGAGTCGCCACCTTGAGCACGAATGGCTGCGACACCACCGACGAACGACGCGCTGGTCCCGAGGTAGCTCGGGACCTTGCCCTTGACGATGAGCAGGAAGCACATCGTCGCGATGCCGCTCATCATGATCGCCAGCTGGGCGTTGAGCCCCATGATCAAAGGGAAGACGAAGGTGGCACCGAACATCGCCACCACATGCTGTGCGCCCAGACCCACGGTCTTGGGCCAGGACAGCCGCTCATCCGGGGCGACGACCTCGTTCGGGCCGAGAGCCCCCTCGTGCAGTTTCCAACCGATGGACATGGTGACCTCCGTAGGGCGCGGCTCAGGGGCGACGGGGGTCACGCCGTGTCGCGTTGGAGGAAATCTATTGCCATCACCCGCCCAGCACGTGGGAGGTTGTTGACGTCCGGCATGGGCGTGTCTTGGCCACGCCGTCCGGTAGGTCATGTGTGGAGAGGAGAATCCTTGGCAACATTGACCATCCGCAGCCCAGAGACAGGACCACCCGAGGTGCAGAAGGCTCCACGGTGCGAGGTCCCCGCCGCCGGCTCACCGCTGACCCGCGCTGTCCTGGTTGGGCCTTCACGACAGGCAGTGGTCCTGGCCAGCTTCCCCACAGCTTTGTATCTGTCCGTGGGCGGGCACCATGACGTTCTCCCAGTCCTGGCCTCCGACGCTTTGATGCTCCCCACGGGCACCCGCCTGTCCGCACCCGGCCGGGACATGGCCTGGGGCGTCGAGCCCGGTGACATCGTGACCGTCGGCCGATCCGGGATACGACTTCCCGACTGGCGGATTCGGCTGGTCCGCGAGTGGCGTCCGGCGCGGGTCCGTGCCGTGCCGACGCTCGCCGCGCCAGGGTCGTTGTCGGAGGTCGTCGACCTTCTCTCGCGTCGCGCGAGCACGGCCGAGCTGGTTGACCAGGCGAGTGCTGTATGCCGCGCCGCTCGCCGCGGCGAGGACGCGGAGGTCCGGCGGGGCGTGCAACACCTCCTCGGCGCCGGGCAGGGGCTCACCCCGAGCGGCGATGACGTCCTGTGCGCCGTACTGCTCGTTCTGGGCGGGATCGGGGACCCGGCGCCGGTCGCGCTCCTGGGCGCCGCGGTCGCCGATGGGTGGACTCGCACCACGAGCCTGTCCGCGTCGCTGCTCGACACGGCGCGGCGCGGTTTCACCGTGCCCCAGGTCGCCGCTCTGGTGGAAACCAGCCTTGGCGGTAACCTCGCTGGGGTCGGCGAATCGCTCACCCGGGTGCTCGCCATCGGTCACTCGTCGGGCCGAGATCTCGTCGCCGGCCTCGCCGGCTCACTGTCCGCCTTCACGGATTCCCGACCGAACACCCCTCCGGCACCGTTTCAGGCCGTCAACGCCCTCGAAACGGTGCCGGGGCAGTGTTCGCAGAGCTCGCTCACGCATCCCGGCCCACGTCAATGGAGGAACCGATGACCGATCTGGTGGAGGTGCGCCGGGGGGCCTACTACGACTCCGTGAGCCTCATGCAGGTCTCCAAGGCCGTGCGCGGGGCGTCCGGAGTCAGCGCCGCCCTCGTGGCCATGGCCACCGACCTCAACGTCGAGCTGCTCGCCGGGATGACGTTCACGGTGGATGAGGGCGTGGGGCCCAACGACATGCTGGTGGCCATCCGCGGTGACGACGACGTGGCGATCGCGGCCGGACGCGACGCCCTGGATCGCGCGCTCGCAGGGCTCAAGGCAGCCGGCGCCTCGGCCGGTGGCTTCGGCGAGGCGCCACCACCACGCACCCTGGGTGCTGCCGCCGTCAGGAGCGGAGCCAACCTCGCCCTGATCTCGGTGCCCGGCGCCAATGCCTTCGTGGACGCGATGGACGCCGTGAGCTCCGGCGCCTCGGTCATGCTGTTCTCCGACAATGTCAGCGTCGAGGCTGAGATCGCCCTCAAGGATGCGGCAGCCGCCGCCGATGTCCTGGTGATGGGCCCCGACTGCGGCACGGCCGTCGTCGCGGGTGTGGCCCTGGGTTTCGCCAATGTCGTGCGTGCAGGCCCCGTCGGACTGGTGGCTGCCTCGGGAACCGGGGCCCAGCAGGTCATGTGCCTGCTCGACCTCGCCGGCGTCGGCATGAGTCACTGCCTTGGAGTCGGCGGGCGGGACCTGTCCTCCGCCATCGGGGGTCGATCCACCCGGCAGGCGCTGACCGCACTCGCCGCCGACGCGTCGACGCAGGCAATCATCGTCGTGTCCAAACCGCCGGATGCCCAGGTGCTCACGGCCATTCAGGAGTACGCCGCCACGCTGGGCAAGCCGGTCCACTGGGCAACCCTGGGCCCGGGCCGCCCTGACCTCACCGCGGCGGTGGAGGTCGCCATCGCGACGTCCGTGGACGGCATACCGGTCTGGCCGCAGTGGCCGGCCCCGGAGTCAGCGGAGCCGGTCGAGCCGGCCCAGGGTTTCCTTCGCGGGCTGTTCTGCGGTGGCACCCTGGCCGACGAGGCGATGATCATCGCCGGCAGTCGGCTCGGCCCGATCCGGTCCAACATCCCGCTGTCCCCCGAGCTCGCGCTGGGTCCTGACCTGCGCTGTCCATCGCATGTGGTCATCGACTTCGGCGAGGACGGGCTGACCCAGGGTCGGCCGCACCCGATGATCGACCCGTCGATGCGGCTCGAGCGTATCGCCGTGGAGGGCTACGACCCGACGTGCGCAGTGCTGCTGCTGGACCTGATCCTTGGTTTCGGCTCCCATGCCGACCCGGCCGACGAGCTCGCCGCAGCCATCGCCTCGGCGCGCAAGGCCGCAGCAGCGGGTGGTCGGACGCTGCAGGTGGTCGTCTCACTGATCGGCGTGGAGAACGACCCGCAGGGTCTGAGCAGGTGCGCCGAGACCCTGCAGGCCGGTGGCGCATCGGTATTCGCCTCGAACGCCCAGGCCACGCGGCACGCCCTTTCCCTGCTCCCCGGCGCTTCGGCCCAGGAAGAAGCCTCCCCATGAGTGACATCGCCGCAGCCGCCTCCCCTCGGCACTCCCTTCCCTTGCGCGGGCTGCTGAGCGGCGAGCCGTCGGTCGTCACCGCCGGCGTCAGCCTCTTCGCCGATGCCCTGCGTGCCCAGGCGGCGCGGGTCACCGAGGTGGACTGGCGTCCGCCGATGACGGGCACCGCGGTCGACCTGGCCACGGTGATGAGCGACCCACGCCGCGAAGCCGCGAACGCCTTGGCGGTCTCGAGGCTCATGTCCGCGGGCGCCGAGCTGGTCGACGTTCGCCCGGCCCGCGAGTGCCTGGGCATGGAGCAGGGGACGTTCTTCCACGCGGGACCGCCGATGGACTGGGAGCAGGCATCGGGTCCGATGCGCGGTGCCCTCATCGGCGCCATGCTCTACGAGGGCCTCGCCGGGACCCCCGAGGAGGCCGAAGCTGCTCTCGCGTCCGGTGACGGCCTCACGCTGGACCCCTGCCACCACCACGGCACTGTCGGACCGATGGCCGGAGTCGTCTCGCCATCGATGTGGATGTTCGAGCTGGCGGACAACGTGCACGGCGGTACGGCGTACTGCTCTCTCAACGAGGGGCTGGGCAAGGTGCTGCGTTACGGCGCATACGGCCCCGAGGTCATCGAGCGCCTGCACTGGATGTCGCGCGTGCTCGGCCCCCTCCTGCAACAGGCCGTCAGGGCGCACGGACCCCTGGACGTCAGGGCGATCATCGCCCAGATGCTGCAGATGGGCGACGAGGGCCACAACCGCAACCGAGCCGGGTCCCTCATGGCGCTGCGCGACCTGCTGCCCTCTCTCATCACGGTCGATGCCCCGTCCTCCGACGTCGCCGAGGTCGTTCGGTTCGCCGGCGCCAACGAGCACTTCTTCCTCAACCTGGGGATGCCCGCCTGCAAGCTGGCCACCGATGCCGCTCGCGATGTTCCCGGGTCGACGATGGTCGTGGCGATGGCCCGGAACGGCACCGACTTCGGCATCCAGACGTCAGGCACCGGCGACCAGTGGTTCACCGGACCGGCCAACACCCCTGAGGGACTGTTCCTGGGCAGTTTCGGTCCGGCTGACGCAAATCCCGATATCGGCGACTCGGCGATCACCGAGACAGCCGGGATCGGCGGCTTCGCCATGGCCGCGGCCCCGGCAATCGTGCGGTTCGTGGGCGGGGACGTCCCGATGGCGTTGCGGACGACCCGCACCATGTACGAGATCACGCTCGGTGAGCACCCCTCATACCAGGTCCCGATCCTTGAGTTCCGTGGCACACCAACGGGAATCGACGTCACACGCGTCGTGCGCACAGGCATCCTGCCCCAGATCAACACCGGTATGGCGGGAGCCGTCGCCGGCACCGGGCAGGTCGGCGCCGGTCTGGTCAACCCACCGGAGCAGTGCTTCCCCGCGGCGCTGGCGGCGCTGGCGAAGGCCGTGACCTGACCACCGGTCCGGGCTCGGGCTTGCTCCGCCCGAGTAGTACGGATATGCCCGCGGCGCGCGAATTGATGTCATACGTCATCGCCCGTTCGACCCAGAAGCATCTCGTCCCTTCGGGCTTACTCTCACCGCAAGTTTGCAGAATTCTTGACCGAACGCTTGCCACGTCTTTACGTTTGGCTAGGGCCCGGTATTCTTCGTATTGCGGCCCTATCAGGAGACGCATTCGTGAAGAACAGGCTGAGGCGGGAGCCCTCTTGGTCGCTGCGCCAGAGCCGGCGCCGAGCGACCGAGGCGCTGCCGATCGCCACCCGCCTGCGCCGCCTGATCTTCGCGCTGTGGACCCTCGTGCTCGTGGCCGCTGTGACCGCCGTCGGGGCGCTTCAGATCCAGGCGCACGAGGTCAACGAGCTGACCTCAACGATCGGCCCCGCCTTCGATGCCAATGGTGAGGTCCTCCAGGCCATGACCGATGCCGAGACAGGGCTTCTCGGCTATCAGGCCTCCCGTGATGCGGGACTACTGACCCCCTTCCGCGGTGCCGAGGCGCGAACGACGGCAGCGCTGTCCACGCTGAAAGAAAAGCTCGGACTGCCGAGGGGCACCGACGCCCTGGACGCCGGTCTCGAGGCTCGCCAGCGCCGCGCAGTCGGGCAATGGTGGACCTACGCAACGAGTGCGGAGGCAGCTGTGGGCCGGGGTGACCGGACTGATGTCGCCCAGGGTGACGCTCTGTTCGCCAGCTTCCGTGGGGCGAACGCGGCGCTCGGCGGGCACCTCCGGTCCGAGCGCGACCAGGCCCGACGTGCCGCGGAAACGGCGGGGGCAGCCGGGACGGCAACCAGCATCGCGGTCACTCTTGCGGCACTGGTGGCGGCGTCCGTCCTGGGCCGCCGGGCGGCGCGATCCATGACCCAGCCGGTGGCTGAGCTGCGTGACACGATGACCCGCCAGCAGGGAGGCGAGCTGGGTGCGCGAGCTCGCGAGGATCAGGGTTCCATCGAGCTCAGGTCCCTCGCCGCCGACTTCAACGCGCTCACGGAACAGAACCTTGGCCTCAACGCGGAGCTGAGTGGCCGGTTGACGGAGCTGCGCAAGGTCAACGCCAAGCTTCTGGAGGCCCAGCAGCTCCTGACCCACCGCTCGTTGCACGACCCGCTGACCGAGCTGCCCAACCGAACACTGTTCCTCGACCGGCTCGACCAATCGCTTGCCGAAGCGGTCCGTTCCGGACGTCGCATCGCCGTCTACTTCATCGACATCGACGGGTTCAAGCGTATCAACGACACCTTCGGACACCAGGCGGGTGACGAGCTGCTCCAGGAGGTTGCGGCAAGGTTGTCCTCCGTAGTCCGACCTGGCGACACGGTCGCGCGATTCGCCGGTGACGAGTTCCTGATGCTCACCGTCGGGACCCAGGACGAGCCGCCCGTTGCCCTGGCTGACCGGGTGCTGGCGTCCTTGCTGGACCCCCCGATGCAGGTCTGGGGCGAAACCGTGACTGCCAGCATGGGTGTGGCCGTCAGTGGTGAAGGAGACCAGCCGGAGCAGCTGCTTCACGAGGCCGACTCAGCGATGTATCGCGCGAAACGGGCCGGGGGGGCACGTTGGGTGCTGTTCCGGGCAGAGGCGCCGAGCGAGCCTGGGCACCCTCAGGTTGGTGGGCAACGGCCGCGACTACTCAGATCCGGCGACGATCGGCATGTCCCTTCGACCAGCCCCTGGGTCCATCCTGTCCTTCGCGATATACCCCCTAGGGTATAGTGGGTCTTCCAACAGAAACACGAAGGAGTGACCCATGTGTAGTCCCGCCCGTTGTGGACGCTGCGGAAAGATCACCTGGTCCGGCTGCGGAAAGCACAGTGATGCCGTCATGGCGAAGATCCAGCCGGCTCAACGTTGCACCTGTCGCTGATCGCCGGGCGGCCCGTGAAGTCCGTGCCCGATCCGGCAGCGCCGCCCGCAAACGCCGATGGCGCTGCCCCGGTTCAGCCCGCGCACCTTGGCGGCCAGCCGGTGCGCCGCGGGTTCGCGAACGCGGCAGACGGGTGGACGCTGCGCAGGCTCGTGGCTGTGGCAGTGCTGTTCCCGCTGCTGCTCGCGCTCATGGTCGGCGCCGCGGGGGGCTGGGCGCCGAGCGCCGCACCCGGGTGGACGGCCCTCGTTGCCGTGGCCGCTGTTGCGGCTGCCGGAACGCTGGCGACCTACCTGCCGCGACCAGGTGCCGGGCACAGGCTCGACCTGGGCTGCACACCATGCGCGATGGTCGCCGTGCTGAGCGTGTTCGGGGCCGGCGCGGTGCTACGTACGGCCCCGCACGACGTGTCCACCGCGGCGTTCGCAGTGGTCATAGCCGGATTCGGGCTGACGCAGCGGCTGACCAGCCCGAGCACCTGCGCAACGCCACAGCCCAGCCACGACGAGGGACTTCAAGGTCGCGACATCAGGTGACCGTGAGCTCAGTGGACATTCCGGCGGTGTAGTGGCCGGCGAGGTTGCAGACCAGCTCATACCGCCCGGGCGCCAAGGTGACCGTCATCCAGCTGGAGGCACCAGGCTGGATCCCTTCGCCGGCGCCTGCACCGCCGGTCTTGGATGCTTCACCCAGGCTTCCCGCCTCATCGATCTTGGCGTCGCCGCCAACCGGTCGGGTCCCGGCAGCTTGAGAGCCCGTGAGGGGTAGAAGAACCATCTCGTGATTGATGCTGCCGGCGTTGGTCACCAGAAATGACACGGTCCCGTGGGGAACGGTGGCGTGGTCCGCCCTCAACCGCATGGCACCACCTCCCATCATTCCGCCGCCGCCCATCATGGCGCTGCGCTGGCCCATCATGGGGCCACCCATGTTCATCAAAGCGACGTTCACGACAGTCCCGGGAAGACTTGGTGCCGCACGCGAGGAGCCGGACAAGAACCCGTTGCCTCGGGCAGGTACGCCGCCGGGCAACCCCGCCGGCCCAGAGGGCGGTCCGGCGATGACCCCGACAGCCACCGCGGCGGAGGCGACCAGGGCAGTCACGGCTGCTCCCAGCACTCCGACCATGAGGGGACGCCTCAGGGCGCTCACTTCCGGTCGCCCCGGGCGCTCAGGAGAGCGGCTCGTTGGGCCTGCCAAGCCTCCGTGTCGAGTTCGCCGCTGGCCAGGCGGCGGTCGAGGATCTCCAGCGACGACTCACCCGAAGAGCGGGTCGCGCCACTGCCGCTCCCGGGCAGCAGACGCACCACGAGCCAGATGACCAACCCGAGCAGGATGAGCCAGAACACACCCATCCCAAGCCATCCGAGTGGACCCATTCCACCGCGCCCATACCAACCCATCATCGTGAACTCCTCCTTGACCTGCCCGGTTGATCCGGGATGCCTCCAGCGTCGCCCGCCAGTGCTGCGGTCGCCGCGAGGAACCATGGAGAAACGATGAAGAAACACATCGCACCACGCTCGGCGCGAAGGTTCTTTGGCGTTGAGTCGGCGCTCTGGTCAGCTGAAGGAGCTGGTGAACCCGATCAGGGCGGCCATGTAGTTGGCCCGTTCGAAGGCAGACGGGTCGGCGACGTGACGCTGGCTGACGCTGCCCCTGAGCTGGGCCACCGACTCGAAGCCCGACTCAGCGGCCCACGCGACGAGCTCGCGTTCGACGGTGGCGACATGCTCGGGGCCGTTCTTGATCAGCGCCGAGGTCATCATTGCCACATCGGCGCCGGCGAGCAGGCAGCGGGCGGCGTCGGCGCCCGTGTGGACGCCGGTCGTGACGGCCAGTGACGCCTCGACCCGCCCGGACAGGATGGCGGTCCAGCGCAGCGGCAGCCGCAGCTCCGCCGACGTCGACAGCTCCAGCGCAGGTGTCACCTTGCGGGTCCGGGGGTCGATGTCAGGCTGGTAGAAACGGTTGAACAGCACCAGGCCGTCCGCCCCCGCGTCGACGAAGCGCGCGGCCTGGTGGCCAAACGCGCTGTAGTAGGAGCCGATCTTGACAGCGAGCGGGATCGAGAGGGACGCCTTGACGACGGCGACGAGCTCGATCTGGTCGTCCTCGACCTCACGCCCCGTCACGTCCATGTCGGCGGCCATCCCATAGAGGTTGAGCTCGAGCGCGTCGGCGCCGGCGAGCTCGAGCAGTCGCGCATACCTCACCCAGCCGCCCGAGGTCTCCCCGTTCAAGCTGGCCACCACGGGGACCGACAGGGCCTTCTTCGCCTCCTCGACATGGCGCAGGTAGCGGTCGACGACCGACTCGTACTCCCCCAGGTCGGGGAAGTAGCCGGTGGCCTCCGGATTGCTGTCCGCACCGAGGTCGCCCAGGCGGGCGGCCTGGATGTCCTCGTTCTCGACCTGTTCCTCGAACAATGAGGGCAGCACGACGGCGCCGACCCCTGCCTGCTCCAGAGCGCGCAGCGAGTCGAGTCGAGCGGTCAGCGGTCCGGCCGACGCGACCAGCGGGCTGCGCAGCGACAGTCCCAGATACGTGGTGGACAGGTCGAAGTCCGGCGGAACGCTCGATCCGGTGGTCACGATGGCACCTCCTCGGTGGCGACGCCCTCGGGGTCGACGACCGCCCCGGGCTCGTGCGGCACGCTGCGTTCGACCCCGGCGAGCTGCTCGTAGTAGCGCCAGCGCTCGTCGACGTCGGACTGGGCCAGGGCCATGAGGCGGTGTGCCCGCTCGGGGTCGGAGCGTTCCAGCATGGCGAAGCGGGCTTCTTCCCGCGCGAACTCGCGAAGTGCCAGCGCCGGTTTGCGGGAGTCGAGCCGGAACGGCTTCGTGTGCTCCTCAGGTCCGGGGGCGAACCGGTAGAGGGGCCAGTGGCCGCTCTTGACCGCGTTGCGCTGATGGGTCATGGAGAACTTCATGTCGATGCCGTGCGCGATGCACGTGGAGTACGCAAGCACCAGCGACGGGCCGGGCCACGCGGCAGCCTCAGACAGTGCCCGCACCGTCTGCACCTCGTTGGCCCCGAGGGCGATCTGGGCGACATAGACGTTGCCGTACTGCATGGCCAAAGCGCCCAGGTCCTTCTTCGGGGTCTCCTTGCCGGAGGTGGCGAACTTGGCCACCGCGCCCCTCGGGGTGGCCTTGGACGCCTGACCGCCGGTGTTGGAGTAGACCTCGGTGTCGAGCACCAGCACGTTGACGTTCTCCCCGGAGGCCAGCACGTGGTCCAGCCCGCCATACCCGATGTCGTAGGCCCACCCGTCACCACCGATGATCCACACGTCGCTGCGCACCAGGTCGTCGGCCAGGCTCACCAGGTGGCGCGCCGCGGGGTCGGCCGCGATCGCGTCCAGCTTCACGCGCAGGCGCAGGACCCGCTCCCGCTGAGCGGCAACGCCCGCCTCGGTGGACTGGTCCGCGTCGAGAATCTCGCGGGCCAGGTCGGAA
>Ga0097691_1000764_pt1:17500-26035 | contig 26035 bp, 18 predicted proteins | sample NGESurdeep072012_8_FD_72858 | JGI IMG/M metagenome (GOLD analysis project Ga0097691, IMG submission 72858) | Arctic peat soil microbial communities from Barrow, Alaska - NGEE Surface sample 210-1 deep-072012 | ecosystem: Environmental > Terrestrial > Soil > Wetlands > Peat ... | reverse complement strand
CGATTAAGCTCAGGCACCGGCTGGCTGCGAAAAGCGTGGTTCTGGTGATGAGCGGGGGCAATTTGTCCATGGAGCAGTTGCGCCGGGTTGTTGCGCGCCAGGGCGCGCCTGCGCGCGCCGGATGACGGCCGGGCGCGGCATGCAGAGCGGGCCATGAGCAGTGTCGGCCCGGGGGTGGTTCCGGGGAAGATCGAAAAATCTCGCGGATCGGCGCTGGCTCGTTCATAATGGCGCCGGCGGGCCGCCCCGCATTGCGGCGTAGTGAACCTGGTCAGGTCCGGAAGGAAGCAGCCACAGCTATTTACTGCAAGTGCCGGGGGTCCGGCTCGCCAAACCCGCTCATGGGTCTGAATGGCCGCCCGGCGCAGCACCGGGCGGTTCACGAATCCTTTCTCCGCAACCCTCGCGACGCTGGTAAAATTTCGGCATGAGTTACCAGGTCCTCGCGCGCAAGTGGCGCCCGCGTAATTTCTCCGCCTTGGTGGGGCAGGAACACGTGGTGCGCGCGCTCACCCATGCGCTGGAGCAAAAGCGGCTGCACCATGCCTATCTGTTCACCGGCACGCGCGGCGTGGGCAAGACCACGCTCGCGCGCATTCTTGCCAAGGCGCTCAACTGCGAGACCGGCATCACTTCCACCCCATGCGGCGTTTGCTCCGCCTGCACCGAGATCGACAGCGGCCGCTTCGTCGACCTGATCGAGATCGACGCTGCCACCAACACCGGCATCGACAACATGCGCGAACTGCAGGACAACGCGGTCTATGCGCCGACGCGCGGGCGCTTCAAGGTATTCGTCATCGACGAAGTGCATATGCTGTCCAAGCAGGCATTCAATTCGATGCTGAAAACTTTCGAAGAGCCACCCGAGCACATCAAGTTCATCCTCGCCACCACCGATCCGCAGAAAATACCGGTCACGGTGCTGTCGCGTTGCCTGCAGTTCAATCTGAAGCAGATGTCGCGCGAGGCGATCTACACCCATCTCGGATACATCCTGAAGGAGGAAAAAACCGCCTCCGAGCCGGCGGCGCTGCGGCTGATCGCCCAGGCCGCGCAGGGCAGCATGCGCGACGCGCTGTCGCTGCTCGATCAGGCCATCGCCTATGCCGGCGGCAAAGTGAGCGAGGAATCGGTGCGCGCCATGCTGGGCGCAATCGACCAGGATTATCTGTTCAAGCTGCTGGATGGATTGGCGCAGCAGGAGATCAAGGCGATGCTCGCCGTCGCCGACGAAATGGAGTCGCGCAGCCTGTCTTTCGACGGCGCGCTGCAGGACCTGGCCACGCTGCTGCATCAGATCGCTCTGGCGCAGAGCGCGCCCGAGGCCCTGAGGCCGGACCTGCCCGAGCGCGAGCGCATCCTGACTCTGGCGCAGCAGTTCGACGCCGAAGAACTGCAGTTGTATTACCAGATCGCGCTGCACGGGCGGCGCGATCTGCCGCTTGCGCCGGATGACTATGCCGGCTTCAGCATGAGCCTGATGCGCATGCTGGCTTTTCGCCCGGCGGAGGTGAGCGCCGTTGCGGCGCCTCTGCCGGCAAAAAAAAAGCCTGAAGCCGCGGGGGCACGAAACACGCCCGCAGCGGCCCCCGCCCCGACCAGGCCCGGCGCGGCTGGTGCCCACGGCGCGCCGGCAGCGGCGCGCGTATCGAGCCAGGCGTTCGATGGCAACTGGCCGATGCTCGCCAATCAGCTCAAAGTCAGCGGCGTCGCCAAGCAACTCGCGCAGCAAAGCGAGTTGCGCAGTTTCGACGGCGAGAGTATGGAACTGGGCCTGGCGTTCTCGGCCAAGCATCTGGCGGACAGGATATACCAGGACAAGCTGCGCGCCGCGCTGAAGGAGCATTTCGGCAAGTCCGTCGCGCTCAAGATCGTGATCGGGGAAATCAGCGGCAATACCGCCGCGGTCAAGGCCCAGAGCGAGCGCCAGGCGCGCCAGGGCAAGGCGCTGGAAGCGATACACGGCGACGCGTTCGTGCGCGATCTGATCGATACGTTCGACGCTACCATCGTAAGCGATTCGGTCAAACCTACTTAGATGTTGCATCTGATTCAGGGGAGCACGAGGGGCCAAGGAAAGGATGGACCCTTCCTTGCCCACCCGGACCCCCTCGTGTCGTGACAGACAATCAGCAGGAGAGAGCTTCATGATGAAAGGTCAGTTAGCCGGCCTGATGAAACAGGCCCAGCAGATGCAGGACAACATGCGCAAGATGCAGGAACAGCTTGCCAGCGTGGAAGTGGAGGGGCAATCGGGTGCGGGCATGGTCAAGGTGGTGATGACCTGCAAGCACGACGTGAAGCGCATCAGCATCGATCCTTCGCTCATCGGCGACGACAAGGAGATGCTGGAAGACCTGGTCGCGGCCGCGGTGAACGACGCCGTGCGGCGGGTGGAGGCGACGGTGCAGGAGAAGATGAGCGGCTTCACTGCAGGCATGGGGCTGCCGCCGGGAATGAAACTCCCGTTCTGACGCCATGGTTCAAAGCGATGAGGGCAAAGCTGCACTTACCCGTTCCGCATTCGCCACTGTAGATCCTGCACCCCGATGAAACCCCCATCCTCCCTCGAAGCGCTGATAGAGGCGCTGCGCTGCCTGCCTAGCGTGGGGCCGAAGTCGGCGCAGCGCATGGCCTATCACCTGCTGCAGTACGACCGCGACGGGGCGCAAAAGCTGTGCGAGAGCATCGGCCGGGCGCTGCAGAGCATACGCCGCTGCGCCAAGTGCAATAGCTTCACCGAGGAAGAAATCTGCGCCTTGTGCAGCTCGCCGCGGCGCGACGCTTCGCTCCTTGCGGTGGTCGAGACGCCTGCCGATCTGCTGATGATGGAACAGACGCTGGCCTTTCCCGGGATGTATTTCGTGCTCATGGGAAGGCTATCGCCCCTCGACGGCATCGGCCCCAAGGAAATCGGCCTGGACCGGCTGCTCGCGCGCGCCACCGACGGCGTCGTGCGCGAAGTGGTGCTGGCGACCAATTTCACCAACGAGGGCGAGGCCACCGCGCATTACATCGGCGAGATGCTGCGCAGCCGCGATATCAAGGTCAGCCGCATCGCCCGCGGCGTGCCGGTGGGCGGCGAGCTCGAGTATGTGGACAGCGGCACGCTCGCGCAAGCGGTGGTGGAGCGCAGGCCCCTATGAGCGCGAAGAAGCCCCTGGAAGGCATCAAAGTCATCGAACTGGGCCAGCTCATCGCCGGCCCGTTCGCGGGGAAGATGTTCGCCGAGTTCGGCGCCGAGGTCATCAAGATCGAGGCGCCGGCGGTCGATGGTCAGCCCGGCGGAGACCCGCTGCGGCAGTGGCGCAAGCTCCACAACGGCACCTCGCTGTGGTGGTACGCCCAGGCGCGCAACAAGAAATCGGTCACGATCAACCTGCGCCTGGCGGCGGGGCAGGAGATCGTGCGCAAGCTGGCCCGGGATGCGGACATCGTGATCGAGAATTTCCGCCCCGGCACCATGGAAAAGTGGGGCTTGGGTTACGACCGCCTGGCCGCGGAAAATCCCGGACTGATCATGCTGCGCCTGTCGGGGTTCGGGCAGACCGGCCCCTATCGCGACCAGGCCGGTTTCGGCGCGATCGGCGAGTCGATGGGCGGGCTGCGCTATCTCACCGGCTACCCGGACCGGCCGCCGGTGCGCTCCAACCTGTCCATCGGCGATTCGCTCGCCTCGCTGCATGGCGTCATCGGCGCGATGATGGCGCTGCACCATCGCAACATGAACGGCGGCCGCGTTTCCGGCAAAGGCCAGGTGGTGGATGTGGCGCTGTACGAGGCCGTGTTCTCGATGCTGGAGAGCACGCTGCCCGAGTTCGACATGTACGGCGTGGTGCGCGAACGCAGCGGCAGCAACCTGTCCGGCATCGTGCCGTCGAACACCTATCTGACCAAGGACGGCCAGCACGTGGTGATTGCGGCCAACGGCGACAGCATTTTCAAACGGCTATGTGCGGCCATGGGGCGTGACGACCTCGGCAGCGACCCTGCGCTCGCCGACAACGCCGGTCGCGCCAAACGCGCCGAGGAACTCGATGCCGTCATCGGCGGGTGGGCGGCACAGCATACTGCGGCGGCGCTGCTCGGCATGCTCGATGAAGCCCAGGTGCCGAACGGCAAGATTTACAGCATTGCCGACATCGCCCGCGATCCGCAGTATCTCGCGCGCGAAATGATCCGGCAATTCACGCTCAAGGACGGCACGCCGCTGAAGCTGCCCGGAATCGTGCCCAAACTCTCCGCCACACCCGGGGACGTCAACTGGGTTGGACCCGAACTCGGCGCGCATACCGAGGAAGTGCTGAGCGCGCACGGTTACGACGCGGCCGCGATCGCCCAACTGCGCCAACAGCAGGTGATATGAAAGCACAGGCGGACATGGCGCGTGCCGTCCCGATCACGCTCAAGGGGCGCGGCGCCGCGGACAACCGGCAGGGCCGCTTCGAGCGCCAGGGTCGCGAGGCTTTCGACGACGGCTGGGAACGCGAACATGAGGAAGAGCGCGGTCCGCACACCGAAGTGACGCTTACCCAGGCGCGCTCCATCATCAGCCGCAACGATTCGCCCGATATCCCATTCACGCAGTCGATCAATCCATACCAGGGCTGCGAGCATGGTTGCATCTACTGCTACGCGCGCCCCAGCCATGCGTATCTCGGGCTGTCGCCGGGCCTGGATTTCGAAACCAAACTGTTCGCCAAAGCCAATGCGGCGGAACTGCTGCGTGCAGAATTATCGCGTCCGGGCTATCGCTGCGAGGTCATTTCGATTGGCGCCAATACCGACCCGTACCAGCCGATCGAGCGCAAATACAGGATTACACGCGGCATCCTGGAAGTGTTGGCGGAGTGCGATCACCCGCTAGGCATTGTCACCAAATCGGCCCTGGTGGAGCGCGACCTCGATCTGCTCTCGCCCATGGCGAAGAAGGGGCTGGTCCATGTGTTCGTTTCCATCGGTACCTTGGATCACGAACTCATGCGCCGGCTGGAGCCGCGCACCTCGGCGCCAAAGCGCCGGCTGGAGGTCCTGCGCGCGCTGAGCGAGGCCGGCATATCCTGCGGCGTGCTGGTGGCGCCGATCATCCCCTTTTTGAATGACCGGGACATGGAAGCGGTGCTGGAGCGCTCGGCTGCGCAGGGCGCAGGCATCGCGGGCTATCAGATTCTGCGCCTGCCCTACGAGTTGAAGGACCTGTTCAAGGATTGGCTGGAGCGGCATTACCCGCTCAAGGCGGCGCATATCATGAGCCAGATCCGGCAGATGCGCGGCGGGCGTGAGAATGACCCGCGTTTCGGCGCGCGCATGAGCGGCGAGGGCATATTCGCCGAATTGCAGGAGCAGCGTTTTCGCCTGGCCTGCGCGCGCCACGGTCTGAATCTGCACGGCCGCAACCAGCTGGATACGACCCGCTTCAAACCACCTGCTGGAACGGGCCAGTTGAGTCTGTTCTAAGGGCATGCCGCGTTGACAGGCAGGCGTGGCTGTGTGAGCATGAAGCCGGATGGAGAGAGGGCAGCGCAAGCGAAGCCACAATGAAAATCAATGCGAAACAAAGGAGGATAAAAATGTCGAAATGGATCAGGTTGGCGCTGGGTGCAGTCGTCTTCGCTCTGACCGCACAGGGTCAGGTGCAGGCTGCGCTGGAAAAGACCCAGGTGCATATCGCGGTGGGTGGCAAGTCGGCGTTCTATTACCTTCCGCTTACCATCGCCGAGCAACTCGGTTATTTCAAGGCTGAGGGATTGGACGTCACCATCAGCGACTTCGCTGGTGGCTCGACCGCTCTGCGCGCAGTGGTTGGCGGGAGCGCCGATGTAGTCTCCGGAGCCTATGAGCACACCATCAGCCTGCAGGGCAAGAAGCAATTTTTCCAGGCTTTCGTGTTGCAGGGCCGGTTGCCGCAAATCTCGATGGGCGTGGCCACTGCCAAGGCGGCGAATTACAAATCGCCGAAGGACCTGAAAGGCATGAAGATCGGGGTGTCCGCGCCGGGCTCGAGCACGAATAATCTGGTCAATCAGATGCTGGGCAAGGAAGGGCTCAAGTCTACGGATGTGTCCATCGTCGGCGTTGGCACGGGAGCGGGGGCGATAGCCGCGATCAAGAGTGGGCAGATCGACGCCATCTCCAATACCGATCCGGTGATGACCAAGCTGGAGCAGGACGGCGCAGTGAAAATTATCGCCGACACCCGCACCTTCAAGGGCACAAATGCGGTATGGGGCGCGCCGCTGCCTGCCGGCTGCCTGTATGCGCCGATCGAGTTCGTCAAAAAGAATCCGAACACCGTGCAGGCGTTGACCAACGCCATTGTGCGCGCCGACAAGTGGCTGGCAACGGCGACACCGCAGGACATCCTCAAGACCGTGCCGGAGGCTTATTTGCTCGGCGACAAGGCGTTGTATCTTTTCGCCTACGGCAAGATCAAGGAGGCGCTATCGCTCGACGGCTCGATTTCGGATGCCGGAGCCAAGGCGACACTGAAAGCGCTTGCGGCATTCGATCCTCAGATCAAGCCGGCCGAGATCAAACTCGATCAAACCTATACCAACGAATTCGTCAGGAAGGCGAACGCGAAATACAAATGACGTTAATCCCGGACGCCTCGCGGCGCCGGATTAACTGTGCGAGATGGAACGGCGGTCCGAGGGGCGAGGATGCCTCTGCAACTGGCCGTGGCGCCGTTCATCTCGCCGGTCGCTAAGTCAGCATGATCCCAGCACTCGCCCTCGAAAACATCACCTGCACCTTCATCTCGCGCGATGAGCGCAGCCAGCGCTACACCGCGCTCAGGGACACGACATTGGTTGCGGCAGAGGGTGAATTCGTCTGCGTGGTCGGGCCGACCGGCTGCGGCAAATCCACTTTGCTCAATGTCGCCGCCGGCCTGCTCCAGCCCTCCAGCGGTTCGGTCAAGGTTGCGGGCGAGCCCTTGACCGGAGTCAACCGCCGGGCGGGCTATCTGTTCCAGTCCGAGGCGCTGATGCCCTGGCGCAGTGCGCTCGACAACGTCATTGTTGGTCTGGAGTTTCGCGGTGTGGCGCGGGCTGAAGCAGTCGAGCGCGGCAACGACTGGCTAAAGCGCGTGGGGCTGACCGGGTTCGGCGGCCGCTATCCGCACCAACTGTCGGGCGGGATGCGCAAGCGCGTATCGCTGGCGCAGACCTTCATCCTGAATCCGCAGATTCTGCTCATGGACGAGCCGTTCTCGGCTCTCGACGTGCAGACGCGGCAGCTGATGGAAAACGAACTGCTCGAACTGTGGTCGGCCGAGCGCAAGTCGGTGGTGTTCATCACCCACGACCTGGAAGAGGCGATCGCGCTCTCCGATCGCGTGGTGGTGTTGTCGGCGGGGCCGGACACGCATCCCATCGGCGAATACACGATCGATCTTGAGCGCCCGCGCGACGTGTCGGAAATCCGCCTGACGTCCCGTTTCATGGAGCTGCATGCGCAAATCTGGCACACCATGAAGGAAGAGGTGCTCAAAGGTTATGTCCAGCAACAACGCTAAAGGCAAGCTGCGGCTCTACCAGCTGATTGTGCTGGTGGTGTCTTTTCTCCTCTGGTACGTACTCACCAGCCCGACGTTGCTGCCGCCGATATATTTCGACAACGCGGACAAGGCGGCGTTCTTCTTCGGCGAGCCGCAAAAGGTGCTCCTGCGCATCTGGGAGTGGTTCAGCTCCGGCAGCATCTATGAACATCTCGCCGTGACCCTGGTTGAAACCATGCTGGCTTTCGCCATCGGCACGGTGTTCGGTCTGGTCGTGGGGCTGTGGCTGGCCCTGAGCCCGACGGCCTCGGCCATTTGCGACCCGTATATCAAAGCCGCCAACTCCATGCCGCGCGTGATCCTTGCACCTATATTCTCAATCTGGTTCGGCCTGGGCATCTGGTCCAAGGTGGCGCTGGGTGTGACCCTCGTGTTCTTCATCGTGTTTTTCAACGTCTACCAAGGGGTGCGTGAAGTGAGCCCTGTGGTGCTGGCCAATGTACGCATGCTCGGCGCAAGCCAGCGCCAGTTGCTGCGGCATGTCTATCTGCCGAGCGCGACCAGCTGGGTGTTCGCCAGCCTGCACAACTCGGTGGGCCTCGCCTTCGTCGGCGCGGTGGTGGGGGAATACCTGGGTTCGGCTCGCGGCGTAGGCTACCTGATCCTTCAGGCCGAGGGCGTTTTCGACATCGACACCGTGTTCGCCGGCATCCTGGTGCTGACTGCATTCGCGCTGGCGCTGGATGCGGTGGTCAGCGTGGTCGAAAAACGCCTGCTGGTGTGGCGCCCGAGTGCCGGCGAGACCGAGCGCAGCATCTAGCCGGCGCGCGGATTCAAGCTTTCTGCGCTACGCCGAAGACGTTGCGAACCGTGTTGTTTTTCCTACGGTGAAGAGGATTTCAGTTTGACACTGACCGCATAAGTTGGCTATAATCTCACCTCTGTAGCGGACTCATGTTCGTGACGGACGGACGCGGGGTGGAGCAGTCTGGCAGCTCGTCGGGCTCATAACCCGAAGGTCGTAGGTTCAA
>Ga0097691_1000764_pt1:0-15000 | contig 26035 bp, 18 predicted proteins | sample NGESurdeep072012_8_FD_72858 | JGI IMG/M metagenome (GOLD analysis project Ga0097691, IMG submission 72858) | Arctic peat soil microbial communities from Barrow, Alaska - NGEE Surface sample 210-1 deep-072012 | ecosystem: Environmental > Terrestrial > Soil > Wetlands > Peat ... | reverse complement strand
TCGTTCTTATCTGGGACGGGGGCTGGCACAAGCGCGAGAAGTATTCCTGTAATCGAGGGGCCTGGGTGAGTACCAGGGCTTAAGGTTATAGGGTCAAGCGAATAAGTGCATGTGGTGGATGCCTTGGCGATCACAGGCGATGAAGGACGTAGTAGCTTGCGAAAAGTCGCGGGGAGCTAGCAAACGAGCTTTGATCCGCGAATATCCGAATGGGGAAACCCGGCCCGCAAGGGTCACTCCCACCTGAATACATAGGGTGGGTAGAGCGAACCTGGTGAACTGAAACATCTCAGTAACCAGAGGAACAGAAATCAACCGAGATTCCGGCAGTAGTGGCGAGCGAACCCGGAGTAGCCAGCAGGTTTTAGCATCATTGTTAGCGAAGCGGTCTGGAAAGGCCGGCCATAGAGGGTGATAGCCCCGTACGCAAAAGCATTGGTGTGGAACTAGGCCTGCGACAAGTAGGGCGGGGCACGTGAAATCCTGTCTGAAGATGGGGGGACCATCCTCCAAGGCTAAATACTCGTGATCGACCGATAGTGAACCAGTACCGTGAGGGAAAGGCGAAAAGAACCCCGGAAGGGGAGTGAAACAGATCCTGAAACCGCATGCATACAAAAAGTCGGAGCCCCTGCTTGAATGACCTTCGGGTCTTTGTTGTTTGGCTGTAAGCCAAATCGACGGGGTGAGGGTTATTCAAGCAGGGGTGACGGCGTACCTTTTGTATAATGGGTCAGCGACTTACATTCAGTAGCGAGCTTAAGCGAAAGCGCAGGCGCAGGGAAACCGAGTCCGAACAGGGCGACATAGTTGCTGGGTGTAGACCCGAAACCAGATGATCTACTCATGGCCAGGATGAAGGTGCGGTAACACGCACTGGAGGTCCGAACCCACTAATGTTGAAAAATTAGGGGATGAGCTGTGGGTAGGGGTGAAAGGCTAAACAAATCTGGAAATAGCTGGTTCTCTCCGAAAACTATTTAGGTAGTGCCTCACGTATTACTGCTGGGGGTAGAGCACTGTTATGGCTAGGGGGTCATGGCGACTTACCAAACCATTGCAAACTCCGAATACTGGCAAGTATGAGCGTGGGAGACAGTCACCGGGTGCTAACGTCCGGTGTCGAGAGGGAAACAACCCGGACCACCAGCTAAGGTCCCCAAGCACAGTTAAGTGGGAAACGAAGTGGGAAGGCGAAAACAGTCAGGAGGTTGGCTTAGAAGCAGCCACCCTTTAAAGAAAGCGTAATAGCTCACTGATCGAGTCGTCCTGCGCGGAAGATGTAACGGGGCTCAAACTGTGCACCGAAGCTGTGGATTTGTGTGTCTTTCGGGGCATGCAGATGGTAGGAGAGCGTTCCCTAGGCCTGTGAAGGCACACCGAGAGGTGTGCTGGAGGTATGGGAAGTGCGAATGCTGACATGAGTAGCGATAAAGCGGGTGAAAGGCCCGCTCGCCGTAAGCCCAAGGTTTCCTGCGCAACGTTCATCGACGCAGGGTGAGTCGGCTCCTAAGGCGAGGCAGAAATGCGTAGTCGATGGGAAACAGGTTAATATTCCTGTACCGTTATCTGATGCGATGGGGAGACGGAGAAGGTTATGCAAGCCGGGTGTTGGAAGTCCTGGTTTAAGCGTGTAGGCGTGGCCCTTAGGCAAATCCGGGGGTTTTAGCCGAGGCGTGATGACGAGTCCTCCTTTGGGGGATGAAGTTGCAGATACCCCGCTTCCAAGAAAATCCTCTAAGCTTCAGTCAGATGATGACCGTACCGCAAACCGACACAGGTGGGCGAGATGAATATTCTCAGGCGCTTGAGAGAACTCAGGAGAAGGAACTCGGCAAATTGACACCGTAACTTCGGAAGAAGGTGTGCCGCTAGTAGGTGAAGGTGTACAACTGGAGCCCAATGCGGTTGCAAAGAATAGGTGGCTGCGACTGTTTAATAAAAACACAGCACTCTGCAAACACGATGAGTGGACGTATAGGGTGTGACGCCTGCCCGGTGCCGGAAGGTTAAATGATGGGGTGCAAGCTCTTGATTGAAGCCCCGGTAAACGGCGGCCGTAACTATAACGGTCCTAAGGTAGCGAAATTCCTTGTCGGGTAAGTTCCGACCTGCACGAATGGCGTAACGATGGCCACGCTGTCTCCTCCTGAGACTCAGCGAAGTTGAAATGTTTGTGATGATGCAATCTACCCGCGGCTAGACGGAAAGACCCCATGCACCTTTACTGTAGCTTTACATTGGACTGTGAACCAATCTGTGTAGGATAGCTGGGAGGCTATGAAGCGGGGGCGCTAGCTCTCGTGGAGCCAACCTTGAAATACCAGCCTGGTTTGTTTGCGGTTCTAACCTAGCCCCCTATACGGGGGTGGGGACCGTGTATGGTAGGCAGTTTGACTGGGGCGGTCTCCTCCCAAAGAGTAACGGAGGAGCTCGAAGGTACGCTAGGTACGGTCGGACATCGTACTGATAGTGCAATGGCATAAGCGTGCTTGACTGCGAGACTGACAAGTCGAGCAGGTGCGAAAGCAGGACATAGTGATCCGGTGGTTCTGAATGGAAGGGCCATCGCTCAACGGATAAAAGGTACGCTGGGGATAACAGGCTGATTCCTCCCAAGAGTTCACATCGACGGGGGAGTTTGGCACCTCGATGTCGGCTCATCACATCCTGGGGCTGTAGCCGGTCCCAAGGGTATGGCTGTTCGCCATTTAAAGTGGTACGTGAGCTGGGTTTAAAACGTCGTGAGACAGTTTGGTCCCTATCTGCCGTGGGCGTTGGAAGTTTGAGGGGGGCTGCTCCTAGTACGAGAGGACCGGAGTGGACGTATCCCTGGTGTACCGGTTGTGACGCCAGTCGCATCGCCGGGTAGCTAAATACGGAAGAGATAACCGCTGAAAGCATCTAAGCGGGAAACTTGCCTCAAGATGAGACTTCCCGAGGGCTTGACCCTCCTAAAGGTTCGTCCAAGACTAGGACGTTGATAGGCTCGGTGTGGAAGGGCAGCAATGCCTTGAGCTAACGAGTACTAATTGACCGTGCGGCTTGATCCTATAACCTTAAGTGGTAACGGAAACGCGCCCAAAATACAGTTACACCCAACTTTACTTCATCCAGAATGCGTCAGTCACGCTCGAGGGCTCCAAGTCCCGGAGCGGGACTGAACAAACGAATTCCTGACGAGCATAGCACGCTGGTCCCACCCCTTCCCATCCCGAACAGGGCCGTGAAACGGTGTTGCGCCGATGATAGTATGGATTACCCATGCGAAAGTAGGTCATCGTCAGGTCCTGAAAAAACAAAAAGCCCCGGCCATCGGTCGGGGCTTTTTGCTTTTGCAATGACCGTGTGCAATCATCGGGCAATCCACGCTTGGCTTGGGGCCGTCGCGGAAAAGTAATATTCCCCCTGGGCGAGCACTTCCAATCCGATTGATGCAATGATCAATTCGATTTCCCGCTGGAGAGCCGCCGCAATCCACTTGTGCGCGAGCGCGGCGATTGCGGCCATCGTCGTCTGGACCATGCTGTACATCTGGTATCCCCCCCCGTTCTTCGAGGCGCTCGGCGGGAGGCGACTGATCGCACTGATCGTCGGCGTCCACGTAGTACTGGGCCCCCTTATTACACTCATCGTTTTCGACGCAAGAAAGAAAATAAAACTCCTCAAATTCGACCTCGCGGCAATCGTGATCCTGCAATTGGCAGCGCTTGCCTACGGGGTGCATATCGCCTTTCAGGCAAGGCCTGCATACCTGCTGTTCGTGAAGGACCGGTTCGAGATTGTGACGGCAAATCAGCTCGAACCGGAACAACTCGCCAAGGTAACCCGGCCGGAATTCAAGACCGTGCCGTTCTCTGGTCCCTGGCCGGCCGCAGCGGATCTGCCCACCGATCCGAAAGAACTCGAGTTGCTGCAGAATGTCGCAGTCGCCACGGGCGTAGACGTCCAGTTGTTTCCGCAATACTTCGTGCCATACATCGAGCGCGAAAAGCTGGTGCTGAGCAAGGGGAAATCGCTGGAGCTCTTCGCGGCTGAGTTGCCGCAATCCAAGCCGGCAATCGAGAAGGCGCTGACCGCGGCAGGCCGGAAGCCCGCAGAAGTCCTGATCCTCCCGCTCTACATAAAGGCGCGCGATCTTGCGGTGATCGTGGGTGCAGACGTTGCAAACGTGATTGCCGTCGTCATGATCGACTGACACGCCTGCGGCTGCAGCAATGGAACTAATTGTTTACCGACACCCTTTGCCGGCAGCGTCTAGGGCTGGTGTGGTCGTCCTAGTGTAGGCGCCGGCGCTGCGCCGGGGTCAGGCCGCGCGGGGCGGTAGTCGAGCCGGACTGCGCGCCGCCGGTCTTCTCGGCCCAATTGCGCTCGAACAACTGGTTCACCAGCGCCGCGACTTCGCCGATCTCCGCTTCGGTGAAGTGGCGGGCCAGCATGCCGGACACATCCTCTATCATGCGGCTCTTCTGGCGCTCGTGGATGGACTCGGGCGTGGGGCCGACGAACACCATGCCGAATTCGTCCTGGCCGTCGTCGTGGTAATAGCTGACCTCGATTTCCGCGGCCGACTCGGAATACGGGCAAAGCGCCTGCAACGCCTCCTCGATCAATTCGCGGAAGCCGCGGCCGACATCGCCAGTCCAGCAGATTTCCAGGGTGCTGCCCTTCGCGTCGAAGACCATGCCGGGTTCGTCTTCGTAGACGCTCCTCGCATCGACGAGATTGTCCTCGTCGATATAGCGCAGCCAGGGACGCAGTGCCGCTTCCACTTGGGACGGGGTCGTCTCGGCCCGCAACGGGATTGTGCCGTGTACGTGTACTTCGATGCGCATATTGGACTCCAAGTCCGTAATTATACGCCGCAGCAACGGACCTCCGCCCCTATTTCCGCCGAACCCCGGCGGTGCCACGCCCGCTCGGACGGGATGCAGAACCGGGGGCGCTTGCCCACGGGGCGGCCTCAGCCGAGCCGGCTGCGCGCGATGATCTCTTCGCAGCGCGCGCCCCTGGGCAGGGTGCCGAAGGCATGCCCCCAGTCGCCGTCCACGCGCGAGCTCACGAATGCGTCGGCGGCCGCGGGTGCGGCGTGCTGCGCCATCAGGCCCGCCTGCAGCGCCAGCGCCGCCATTTCGACGATGCGCCGCGCGTGCTGCTCGATGCCGTCCGTCTCGGCCAATTGCGTCTCGATGGCGTCGACGAAGCGCGACAGGCGCCGCTCGCCGCTCGCGCCCTCGCGTAGTTCGCGCAACAGCACCGCGACGCTGTCCGGCTGCTTTTGCATCGAGCGCAGCACGTCCAGGCAGGCGACGTTGCCGCTGCCTTCCCAGATGCTGTTCACCGGCGCCTCGCGGTAGAAGCGCGCCAACGGCGCTTCCTCGACGTAGCCGTTCCCGCCCAGGCATTCCATCGCTTCGAACATGAACGCGGGATTGCGTTTGGCGAGCCAGTACTTGGCCACCGGGGTGAGGATGCGCGCGAGCAGCCGTTCCTGCGGGTCGTGCGCAGAGCGGTCCAGGGCGCGCGCCAAACGCAAGGCGAGGAGGGTTGCCGCCTCGGTTTCGAGCGCGAGATCGGCGAGCACGTTCTGCATCAGCGGCTGCTCCACCAGGCGTCTGCCGAACGCGCTGCGATGCTCGCAATGGTGCAGCGCCTGATTGAGCGCGCCGCGCATCATGCCGGCAGAGGCAACGACGATATCGAAACGCGTCAGGTGCGCCATCTCGATCAAGGTGGCGATACCGCGCCCTTCGGCGCCTATCCTGCGCGCCCAGGCGCCGTGGTACTCGATTTCGCTCGATGCGTTGGAGCGGTTGCCGCACTTGTCCTTCAGACGCTGGATATGAATGCCGTTGCGCGTGCCGTCGGCAAGCGAGCGCGGCGCGAAGAAGCAGGTCACGCCGGCGCCGGTGCGCGCAAGCGTGAGAAAACCGTCGCTCATCGGCGCCGAGCAGAACCACTTGTGGCCCTCCAGCGCATAAGCGCCATCGCCCAGTTCCGTGGCGACGGTCTGGTTGGTGCGCAGATCCGAGCCGCCCTGCTTTTCGGTCATGGCCATGCCGACGGTCGCGGCGCTTTTTTGCGACAGCTGCAACGGGCGCGGGTCATAGGCGTCGGCGAGCAGCTTCGGCTCCCACTCGGCGGCAAGCGGCGGATCGTTGCGCATCACCTGCACCGCGGCAAAGGCCATGGTGACCGGGCAGGAGGTGCCATTCTCGGCCTGGTTCCACAGATAATTGAGCGCCGCACGCGCGACAAACGCGCCGTCGCGCCGCGTTTTCCAGGCCAGGGAATGCAGTCCGGCACCGAAGGCGAGCGCCATCAGTTCGTGATACGCAGGATGATAGTCGACGGCGTCGACGCGCTCGCCGAAGCGATCATGTGTGCGCAGTTGCGGCAGGTGGCGGTTGGCCTGGTCGGCGAGCAGCTGCATGCGCTCGCTGCCCACCAACTCGCCCAGCTTGTGCGCCCGTTCCCCGATCCAGGCGCCGCCTTCGCGCGCCACCGCCGCGCGCAGGATGGCGTCTTGCTCCCAGGCGTTGTAGCCGACGAGCAGCGGCGGCTGATTGCTTGCTTGCTCCACTGGCGCAGCGGCACGATCGTTCATGGCAGGTCCTCCGAAAAAAATCCGAGAAGCCGTTTCAGATTTACCGAAACGGCCTCTGACTTAGGGGAGCATGAGGGGATGCGCCCCGAAGGAAGTCCCCTCGGGGGATTTCCCCTCATTTCGTAATCAGCTCTAAATGTCGTCGAATGCGCCGTGCCGGCCTTTGCCCGAGGCAAAGCGTCCGGCGCCCTGAATCGCTTCGGCCAATGTGCCCGCGCCATTCGCCCATTCCTGCTCCATCGCCGCGCGCACCGACAGGCCGTGCTGCCGGTAGGCCGAGTTCCGGTCGGCGCGCACTGCGCCTTGCGGAAAGCGCGCGATCTCGAGCGCCAGCGTTTCGGCCGCCTGCCGCGCCTGGCCGCGCGGCACCACACGCTCGCACAAACCGATACGATACGCTTCTTCGGCGCCGATCTTGCGCCCGGTGAGGATGATGTCCATCGCGCGGCCCATGCCGACGATGCGCGGCAGGCGCACCGTGCCGCCGTCGATCAGCGGCACGCCCCAGCGGCGGCAGTAGACGCCGAAGAACGCGTCTTCCTCCATGATGCGCATGTCGCACCACAGGGCGAGTTCCATGCCGCCGGCCACGGCTGCGCCGGCGACTGCGCCGATGACCGGCTTGTCCAATTCCAGGCGCGAAGGCCCCATGGGGCCGCGCGGCACCGGCGCCGCACCCTGCGGGAAATCCAGATTGAGTTCGCGCCGCGCGTCCTTGCCGGCGAGAGAGGCGCCGTACTTCAGGTCCCAGCCCGCGCAGAACGTGCCGTGCGAGCCGAAGAACACCGCGACCTTCGCCTGCGGATCGCGGTTGAAGGCTTCGAACTCGGCGACCAGCGCGTCGGCGGTCGCGGGATCGACCGCGTTGCGCACGTTGGGTCGCTCCATGATGATGGTGGTGACCGGACCGCTTCTTTCTGTGTGGACGGACATGATTTGCCTTTGTTCTGACTCAAAGTCTACAGCCAAGAGGAGGGAAAAGCAGCCACCCCGGCACAAAATGGTCTAAAATCGCGCCCTGTTTACAACCACTACCCGCGAGATCAATGGCAACCAGAAAGAGCAAGCCGCGCCGCCGTTTCGTCGTGCGCAGTTCCGGCATACATGGCAAGGGCGTATTCGCCACCACCCACATCCCGGCCGGTACCCGTCTGATCGAGTACACGGGCGAACGCCTGACCGAGGCCCAGGCGGACAAGCGCTACGCGAAAGACGACAATCTGCATACGTTCCTGTTTGCGCTCGACCACGGCATGGTCATCGATGCCACCACCGGGAGCAATAGCTCGCGCTGGATCAACCACAGCTGCGCGCCCAACTGCGAGGCGGTGGATGACGAGGACCGCATCTACATCGAGACGCTGCGCGCGATCCGCCCGGGCGAGGAGCTCTGCTACGACTACCGCATCGAACTCGAGGAAAAGCACACGCCGGAAATGAAGCGGCTATACCAGTGCCGCTGTGGCGCGCGCCACTGCAAGGGCACCATCCTTCACACCAAGAAGAAAAAGAAAAAATAGCATCGCAGCCAGAGCCTGCTTACATTCAGCACATGAGCGCGACACTCTCGCGCCGTTTGTTCGGAGGCTCGCGCTTGCGTTGCGCGCCGGCGCCATCACCCGTCTACGCAGAAGTTGTATGCTGTAGCCCTCAATCTGGGGAGACAGCATGCAGCAACTGAACCAACTCAGCGCCAGCGAAGCAGCCCGGCGCCTTGCGGCGCGTGAAATCACGGCCGAGCAACTGGCGCGCGCCTGTCTGGCGCGCATCGAAGAGCGTGAAGCCGCGGTCGGTGCCTGGATGCATATCGATCCCGATGCCGTGCTCGCACAGGCGCGGCAGCTCGACGCCGGCCCGGTGCGGGGCCCGTTGCACGGCTTGCCCCTCGGCGTGAAGGATCTGATCGACACGGCAGACATGCCGACCGCATACGGTTCTCCCGTGTATGCCGGTCATCGACCCCGCGCCGACGCAGCCTGTGTTGCGCTTGCACGCGCCGCGGGCGCGCTGGTGCTGGGCAAGACCGTCACCACCGAATTCGCCTGGTTCTATCCGGGCAAGACCGCAAATCCGCACAATGCGTTGCATACGCCCGGCGGTTCTTCCAGCGGCTCGGCCGCGGCGGTGGCCGATTGCATGGTGCCGCTCGCTTACGGCACGCAGACCGCCGGCTCCGTGATCCGCCCAGCGAGCTACTGCGGCATCGTCGGCTACAAGCCGACTCATGGCACGCTGCCGCGCGCCGGTATCAAGCCGCTTTCCGACAGCCTCGATACCCTGGGGACACTCACGCGCACGGTTGCCGACGCGGCTTTGTTCGTTTCTGCGATGAGCGGACGCGACCTGTTGCCCAAGCCATTGGCGCAGCCGCCGCGCATCGGTTTGTGTCGCACGCACGAGTGGAACGCGGCCTTGCCTGCGACCGTGGCCGCGATCGAGAACGCGGCCGCGGCGCTTGCGCGCGCCGGCGCGAAGCTGACGCAAATCACCCTGCCGCAGATTTTCGCCAAAGTCACACAGGCCCAGATCGACATCATGAATTACGAAATTTACGCCGCGCTCGCCTGCGAGCGCTTGCAGCATTACGCGGGGCTCAGCGACAAGCTGAAACAGTTGCTCGATAGTGCGCGGCAATGCGATGCGGCACGCTACGACGCAGCGCAAGCGCTGGTTGCGTCCTGCCGCCGCCAGTCGGATGAAGTCTTTGCCGACGCGGACGTGTTGCTTGCTCCCAGCGCGCCCGGCGAGGCGCCCGCGGGTCTCGCGGCCACCGGCGACCCGATTTTCTGCCGCATGTGGACCGTGCTGCATGTGCCGGCAATCAACCTGCCCTGCAGTCTGGGCCCGCAAGGCCTTCCGGTCGGCGTGCAGATCATCGGCCGCAGGGGTGACGATGCGCGCGCCCTGGCCGTCGCCGACTGGGTGCATCAACGTATCGCCCCGGTCTGACACTCGCATGCCGCAGAGGACGCGGAGGAAATCGTTTTTCCTTTGCGGCATCCTCCGCGTCCTCTGCGTCCTCCGCGGTGAAAATAAAAGGTGTATAGCCGTGACGCCCACCGGGCTGACGTCTACCGGCGCTGCTTGAGAATTTCCTCCAGCGTCGCCTTCGCCGCCGGCAGGCTGGCCCCTTCCAGGCTCACCGCCTTGCGCGCGGCATCCAGCGCCGCCTCCAGCTTGCCCTGGTCGGCCAGCGTTTGCGCGAGGTTGTTGAACGCCGCGGCTGCGAGCGGATGCGCGGCGGTGGCGGTGCGGAACGCCGTTTCCGCCTCCGCCGTACGGCCCAGCGCGTAGGCGGTATTGCCCAGACCCATCAAACCGACGAGATTGGCCGGCCAGCGTTCCAGCAAGGCCTCGTAGGCGCGGTGCGCTTCGGCGATGCGGCCGGCTTGCTCCAACGCTGCGGCGGCGGTCGCATAGCTTGCTTCGCGCGCGCTCGCCGGCAGGCGTCCGGGAGCCAAGGCGACCATGGCCCAGCGCCGGCCGTCGATCCACAGGAACTCGAACAGTCCTATTGCCATGGCGCGGCGCGCCTTGGTGCCCGAATGCAGCAGGATTTGTTTCGTCTCCAAGTCGTAGCCGATGACCACGGCGTAGTGCCAGTAGGAAAGCGGCCACACCCCGTAGTCCTGCATCACGATGACAGGTGTGCCGGCCTGCACCTCGCGCAGCAGATCGGCGAACCGGGGCGCAAGCCGCCACGAGACCAGGCCGTAAGGGCGCGGCGCGGCCAGCATTTCCACCTGAAGACTGCCGCCGCGGTTCGGCAGGTAGACCTTCGAGACCAGATCGTCGGGCCCGACGCCGATGCCGCCGTACGTCATCACGGTGGCCAGCGACGCCGGACCGCAGCGGTAGTCCTCCTGGGGAAAGAAGGGAACGCTGTCGAGCTCGACACGCTGCTCGAGCTCGCCGGGCCACTGGAGCCGCAGCGCCTCGGATTGCGGCAGCAACCACGCACAGCCGCCAAACGCAAGCGGCAGGGCGAGCGCCAGGGCGAGGACGAGGGCTAAACGAAAGACGCCCGCGCGGCGGCGGGCGTCCTGCGAAAGGCTGTGGATCCGGCCGATAACGATCACTTCCAGAGGTACCACACGATCAAGGCGACGACGACGACGATGCCGGCAATGGCCCAGCCACCGACGTGCGCGCCCGCGGGCAGCGACTCGATCTGCCCCGCCAGGGTCGTGACTTCCTGATCAGTCATCGACGCCACGCGCGCCTTGGCGGCCTCGGGGTCGACGCCCTGAGCCTGGAGCTGGCTCGCCACGTCGCTGCGGCTCAAGGTCGTGATCAGCGCAGCCCGCTCGGCCTGCGCCGAGGTGGCTGCGATCGCCTGCTCGGTACCTATCACTCCGGCCATGGCCGGTTGCAACGACATTGCGAACATCGATGCGATGAGAAAGCGGCATAGCATCCTGAAAGCTGCTGATTTCATGGTCACTCCGGTTGCGTTTGGGTTGATCCCGCGCCCCCCGAAAGGGGCGCATGGTGGACCGAACAATAGCGCAATGGCCTGCCACTTGAAAGAGGTTTCGGGAGGCAGCGAGTTCCGTGAATTCGATATCCGGCATCTCGCGCATCGGAGCTCGTTGCCCGAGCGGTTTTCTCAGGGTCGGCAGCGCAAGTTCGCCCTTTCGACCTGCAGGCGTTCGACAATGCATTCGATGCCGGCCGGCAAGACGAGTACCTGAGCGAGCCTGCTTGGATGACTGGTAGTGGCCGATCGCGTCAACCATGAAGTGCGGCTTCGGCGCGACTTACAGTAAGTTCGCCGACCGCTTACCGTCGTCGAGATCAACGACCGGATGGGTGCTGATCGACCCATTGCGGCCTTTCGTCTGAGGCAAGTGGTCGCCGCAAACCGGTCAGTCGATTGCTTGCACGCGGCGCGTCACGAGGCGTCTTTGCCCGGCTGCTTCTGACGCCATTCGCAATCGCATCTTGTCGATCTCAATGCGATTACTTGTGTTCGCATATCAGATACTTGCAATCTTATTTCGATCAGCCCATGATCCATGCCCCGCCGCTCCTGGAGCTCAGCGCGTCCATGTCTTTGGTCCCGCAGTTGCAATCCCTGCTCGGCTCGCATGCCGTGCTTACCAGCGAGGCGGATATCGCGCCGCATACCACCGATTGGCGCGGGCGCTACCGCGGCAACGCATGCTGCGTGGTGCTGCCCTCTGCCACCGAACACGTCGCTGCCGTTCTGCGGGCGTGTGCCGAACACTGCACGCCGATCGTCCCGCAGGGCGGCAACACCAGCCTGTGCGAAGGCGCGATTCCGCGCAGTGGCGAGGTGGCGTCCGTCGTGATCAACCTACAGCGCATGCGGCGAGTGCGCACTATCGACATTGCCAACAACTCGATCGAAGTCGAAGCGGGCTGCGTGCTTGCGCACGTCCAGCAGACCGCGGCCGACCACGGGCGCCTCTATCCGGTGAGCCTGGGCGCCGAAGGCTCGTGCCAGATCGGCGGCACCATCGCGACGAACGCCGGCGGAACGAGCGTGCTTCGCTACGGCAACACGCGCGAGAATGTGCTCGGCCTCGAAGTGGTGCTGCCCGACGGCCGCATCTGGGACGGTCTGTATCGGCTGCGCAAGAACAACACGGGCTTCGACCTCAAGCACCTCTTCATCGGCAGCGAAGGCACGCTGGGCGTGATCACGGCCGCGACACTCAAACTGCATCCGCTGCCCACTTCGCATGCGGTGGCGTGGATGGCGCTCGACACGCCGCAGGCTTCGCTGTCGATGCTCGGGCGCTTTCAGCAGCGTTGTGGCGGCGTGCTCTCGGCGTTCGAGATGATGAACGACATCGAGCTCAAGATCGTCCTCGATCACGTGCCGGGACGGCGTGCACCCCTGAGCGCCTCGTACCCCTGGCATGTCCTGGTCGAGCTGGCCGACACCGGCAGCGAAGAAGCCCTGGCTGCGGTGCTGCAGGAAGTGATCGCGGAAGGGGTTGAGACGGGCCACGTCACGGACGCAGCGATCGCATCGAGCGGCCAACAACGAGCCGACTTCTGGGAAGTGCGCCACAGCGTCTCGGAAGGCAACAAGAAGGCCGGCATGGGCATCAACACCGATTGCGCCGTGCCCGTCTCCGCCGTTCCCGAGTTCATCGAACGCGCCACGACCGCCACGCGTTCGATCCTGCCCGGTGTGCCGATCATCGTCGTGGCGCACCTCGGCGACGGCAACGTGCACTTCATCCCGCTCGCAAGCTTCGAGCAGTGGCGCTCGTTCGACGATGCCGAAGCGGTCTCGCATCGCGTGAAACACGTGGTCAACGAAGTCGCGCATGAGCTGCGCGGCACGTTCAGCGCCGAACACGGCATCGGCCAGCAGCTCACGCAGGAGATGAACCTCTTCAAGCCGCAGATCGAGGTGGACATGATGCGCGGCATCAAGGCACTCCTCGATCCGAACAATCTCCTTAACCCCGGGCGGCTGCTGCCGCCGACACCCACCCCGCCTTGACGGCGACCCAGGAGCCACCATGAAAGACGACTCGTTCTCGCATTCTTCCCGCCGGCGCGTCCTGCAGGCCGCCGCTGTGTTCGGCACGCTGGGAGCCCCTGGGGTGCTGAGGTTCGCCCGCGCGCAGTCGAAGCGCATCGTCGTGCGCGATGACGGCGGCATCTACACCAAGGCCTACGGCGCCGTCTATTACCGCCCGTTCACCGCGAAGACCGGCATCGAGGTCGTCGGCGTGCAGGCGAATGCGGAGCCCATCGCGCAGATCAAGTCGATGGTCGACACGAAGAGCTACACCTGGGACATGGCCAAGATCAGCCAGCCGGCGATCTTGCTCCTCACCACGCAAGGCAAGGTCTACCTAGAGAAGCACGGCCTGGAGGGCGATCCGGTGGTGAGGACCATCCCGGCACACTACATGTCTGCCTACGGCGTGCCGACCAACATCTACAGCACGGTGCTCGCGTATCGCACCGACGCCTTCAAGGGCCGCAAGGCGCCGAACTCGTGGGCCGATTTCTGGAACGCGAAGGACTTCCCTGGCCGCCGCTCGCTGCGCAAGCATCCGTTCGACACGCTGGAGGAATCCGCGATGGCTTCGGGCACGCCGACTTCGCAGCTGTATCCGTTGAACCTCGACAAGGCGTTCGCCAACCTCGACGCGGTCAAGCCGAAGGTCGACGTGTGGTGGAACTCGGGCGCGCAGGTCGAGCAGATGCTCAAGTCCGGCGAGGTCGACATGGTCGCGACATGGGTGTCACGCCCGCAGTCCGCCATGGCCGACGGCGCCCCGGTGGCGATCGTGTGGAACCAGAATCTCTGGGGCGTGGACAACTGGTCGATCCTCGCCGGCACGCCGAATGCGGACGCCTGCCGCGAGTTCGCCAAGTTCGCGTCCGACCCGCAGCGCATGGCTTCGCTGGTCGAGTACTTTCCCGCAGGCGTCACGCAGCCCGACGCATTCAAGTACATCAAGGCCGATATCGCGAAGAACTGCCCGACCCACCCGGACAACATCCGCAACGGCGTACAGATCAATGCGAAGTACTGGCTCGACAACCAGGCCGCGGTGACCGAGAAGTTCAACGCCTGGATCCTCACGTAATCGCGCGCCATGGCGCAGCCCAAGCTCGCGATCACCGGTCTGACCAAGCGCTACGGATCTGTCACTGCCCTCGTCCCCACCGACCTCGAAGTGACCGAAGGAGAGTTCCTCACGCTCCTCGGCCCTTCCGGGTCTGGCAAGACCACGCTCCTCTCCCTGATCGCGGGCTTGTCGGTACCGGACGGCGGCCGATTGCACATCAATGGCCACGATGCGACGTACGCGGCGCCGCACGAGCGCGACATCGGCATGGTGTTTCAAAATTACGCGCTGTTCCCGCACATGACCGTCGCCGAGAACATCGCGTTCCCTCTCAAGATGCGGCGGGTCGACAACGCCAACGCCGCCAGGCGTGCTGCGCAGGCGCTGGAGCTCGTCCGCCTGCCGCATCTCGGCGCGCGCTTCCCGAAGGAGCTCTCCGGCGGCCAGCAGCAGCGCATCGCGCTCGCGCGTTGCCTCGTTTACAAGCCATCGATCGTGCTTATGGACGAGCCCCTCGGCGCGCTCGACAAGAAGCTGCGCGACCAGATGCAGCTGGAAATCAAGCGCATCCATCGCGACACCGGCGCGACGATCGTCTACGTGACGCACGACCAGGAAGAGGCGATGACGATGTCGGACCGCATCTGCCTGATGAACGGTGGCAGGATCGAGCAGCTGGGCGCGCCATCGGAGCTCTATTTCCGGCCGAAGACGCTGTTCGTTGCGGACTTCATCGGCGAGTCGAACCTCTTGCGCGGGAGCGTCTCGGCCGCGAATGGGTCGAAGGTCGAAGTGACGCTCGGCGACGATGCGACGCGCGGCACC
>Ga0097691_1000763_pt1 | contig 26088 bp, 27 predicted proteins | sample NGESurdeep072012_8_FD_72858 | JGI IMG/M metagenome (GOLD analysis project Ga0097691, IMG submission 72858) | Arctic peat soil microbial communities from Barrow, Alaska - NGEE Surface sample 210-1 deep-072012 | ecosystem: Environmental > Terrestrial > Soil > Wetlands > Peat ... | reverse complement strand
CGCGGCACCACCCACAACTGGGTGAACAAGGGCAAAGAGCCTTGCGTGATCGCATTCACGCTGGTGGCGTCGAAGCCGGTGACCGCGGGCGGCAAGACGCTCAACGCGCAGGGGTAACGCGGCAGGCTATTCGTCCAATTCCGGATAATGCCGGAAAATTCCCGACTCGTTGAACGGCAGGCGGCGCGCTGAGGCCAAATAGGCCTTGATGCGCGCTCGCGCGGCGACCCGGTCGCGTAGCGCGACCACGCGCGGAATTTTGCGCTCGATGCGCGTCATCGCCTTGGGAAACGCATAACGCAGGCCCTCGATGAGCTGGAACAGCGACAGGTCCATGGTGCTGAACTTAGCGCCGAGCACGTTCGGCCCGCCACTTTTCTGCAGCACGCTCTCGAAATAGCCGAGATATTTCGGCACGCGGTCCTTCAAAAAATAGTGTGTGAATTTCTTGGCCTCCGCCTTCTGGTCCTCGTAATAAAGACCGCCGGCGATCGGATGATGGGTATCGTGGATTTCCTTCACGAAGTCGGTCACCGTGAGCTGCAGCTGGTGCAGCCAGAGCCGGCTGGGCTCGTCACGGGGGCCGAGCTTCAGGCGCGGCCCGAGATAGAACAGGATCTCGGCTACCTGCGCGATGACGAGCTTGCCCGCCTTCAGAAAGGGCGGCGCGAACGGCGGGTGCTTGTCGCGCCCGCCGTCCATCATCGCCATCATTCTGCTCATGCCACCGCTTTTGCGCGCGACGTCGTCGTAAGCGGCGCCGGCATCCTCCAGCGCCAGCCGCACGAATTCGCCGCGACCCTGGATTTCCGGCCAGTAGAACAACTGATAGCGCATGGGCAACTCCCAGCAGACCTCTGCCGGGTTTTAGCGCTTGTGTCAGTTGACCGCAAAGCAATACAGCAGCCCGTCACCGCCGGTGCTGCGCAGGTCGGCTTGGCTGCAGCCGCCTTCGGGACCGCGCGAGGGATGCGAGGAGTTCCAGGAATGGGATTCCGCGTCATCGCGCAGGCCCTCGCGGTCGTTATGGCCGAGCATGACCGAACCCTGCGTGCTGCTCGTGTAGTTCTTGCAGGTCATGTCCTTGTCGGCCGGAAACGCTTTGCCATCCGCCGTCGAGCCGGTCAGAATGTCATGCCGGTTAGGCTTGTCGCCGCGGCCGTTGATCACTTCGCCTTTTTCCGAAAGATTGTTTTGCTTGCTGAGCTTGTTGCTGGCGCTGTGCAAATCATCGACGCTGCTGGCGACGACCACGCCCTTGGCGTTCATCCAAGGACCCTTGCCGATGCGGTCGCGCGCGTTCACCGCGCCGGCGCCTTGGGTGGACAGATAGGCATGCCAGGTCTTGGCCCCCGCCCCGGCCGATTGCGCGAGCTGCTGGCAATGCTTGTCGGCACCGGCAAGCCCGCCGAGATCGGCGCCTTTGCCCGGCCCGGCGCTGGTGACGAAAAAGCTCATAGCCGCCTGTTGCGCCTGCGCCGGCGCCGCACAGAGCATCGCCACGCATGCCGCCAGCGGCACGCCGATCCGAAGAGCAGTCATTGAAGTTCCTCCCGACATTGGCGCGGCCCGTCGCCCCGCCATGGCAGTAAAGAACCCCGGCAATGTGTCGCTATTCCGACCGTTCACGCGCCCTTGATCGGCCGATGGAGCGGTGGCGCCGGGTCAGCCCGCGGGCTTGGCCTTGTATTGCGCGTCGGTCACCGGCTCCAGCCACGTCACATGCTCGCCGCCTTGATGTTCCTGCATGGCGATGTGCTCCATGCCGTGCTCGGGCGTGGCGCCGTGCCAGTGCTTCTCGCCCGGCGGAATCCAGACCGTGTCGCCGGCGCGCACCTGACGGATCGGACCACCCCAGGTCTGCACATGGCCGATGCCGGAAGTGATGTGCAAAGTCTGTCCGAGCGGATGGTGATGCCAGGCGGTGCGCGCGCCCGGCTCGAAGCGCACCCAGGCCGACCGCAAGAGCGCTGGATCGGGCGTCTGGATGATCGGATCCTGCCACACCGTTCCGGTGAAGCTCGGCGCGCTCATGCGGCGCGACGGCCGCGATCCGCAAGCAATAATGTCCATGGTTATTCCCTCCCCGTATTGTATTCGTATCAGATCGTCTTTTTTGCGGTGGCTTTGTCTAGCACGATCGACGCGCATGCAAAAAGCCCGGCGTCGCCGCCGGGCTTTCGTCTCGGTGAAGTCCTTAAGGGGGCGTCACGCCGACTGCAGATTGCCAGCCGCCTGCTTGCCACGCTCGGTGACGATCTCGTAGCTGATCTTTTGGCCCTCGACCAGCGAACGCATGCCGGCCTTCTCGACCGCGGAGATGTGCACGAACACATCCTTGGAGCCGTCATCCGGCTGAATAAAGCCGAAGCCTTTCTGGGTATTGAAGAACTTCACAGTTCCAGTCGCCATCGTAGTTCCTTTCACGCTTCTCGTTGAACGCCCGCGCGCGCTTCGCGTTGACGGCAACACTCCAAGTTTCAGGAGTTCACTTGAGGCGCAGCCCAAAGCCGGGAGCGTGTCAGCAAGGTGAGCCGAAAACCAGGTTGCGGGCGGCGACATAGACGGATTTCGACGCGCGGTCAACGCCCAAACGCGGCTGCGTGCCGCGGATATCGGCGTCAAATAGCACTTTATGAATTGGTAATGGCCAACCGGTATAGTTCCGCGCTGCATAAGGCCGAGCGTTAACGGATTATGAATCCCTGATTGCGCGTGCCCAATCCGGCGGCAACGAGGCTCCATGATCAAGGAAAAACGTCTAGCACGCCGACAGCCATTGCGTTACACCGCTTGGGTGGCGGTGACCGCCGAGCAACGGCTTGGGTGCGTGGTTTCCGACATTTCCGACACCGGCGCGCGCATCGACGTGCAAGATTCCAACGCGATTCCCGACCAGTTTGTCCTGTTGCTCTCGAGCAACGGCGCCGCGCGGCGCTTCTGCCGCGTGGTGTGGCGCAAGCCCACGCAGATGGGCGTGAAATTCGAACGCAGCCTCGCCGATGCCGCGAATGCCACGCTGACGCCGAAAGCCGACGCGCAAGCCGCGCCGGCGCCCGACGCCGCCGCCGCGCCGGCCATCGTCGAAGCGGCCAAAACCGAATGATCGGTTAGGCCGCAGCCGCCGCTGCGTGCCCACGATCTTCTATCATCAGGTCTGCTGAATCGCCGAGAGTAGCCAGTCGCCGCCGCGCGCGCGCCTGAACGTCCACAATTCGGTGACCTCACTCGGGCTGCCGCCCTCGACCGTGCGGCCGCTCGCGCGCTCCACCATGCTGTCGTTGAGCGCAAAGCGCATGGCAACCGTGGCGTAATCGGCGTCGCCTTCGCGCCAGGCTTCCGCCAGGTCGCCCTGCAACAGCTTCACGTCGCTGACGCGATTGATCATGCCGCGGCTGGCGTTTTGCGTCATCTGTTCGGCGAAATACGACACCATCTCCGGTGTCATCTCGGCGCGCAGAGCGGCGAGATCCTCGGCCGAGTAAGCCTGCTGGATATCACCGAGCAATTTCTCGAACGCATCGTAGTCCGCCTTGGCGATGGTGAGCGGCTCGCCTGCCGGCGCGTTGGCGCCCAGCATGCCGCCGAGCCCGGCAAAGCCGTGGCCGGTCGTCGGCTGCGCCGCCGCATAGGCCGCCGCAGGCATATTGCGCCGCTGCCACCAGGCAAAGATCAAGCGCGCGACGACCACGACCAGCACGACCTGCAACAGCAGGCCGATGATCGAGGCGAAGCCGCCCATGCCGCCAAAAAGTCCGTGGCCGAACAGCATGCCAAACAGGCCAGCGCCGAGGAAGCCGGCAGCCAGACCGCCGAACAATCCGCCGCCGAAAAGACCGGGGCGCGGCGCGGCCTGACCGGCGGCACTGGCGCCGCCCGGCTGCGTGATCGTGCGCTGGATCGGCGCCGCGCTATTGGGTGCGGTGCTTGTGCTCGGCGGTGCCGAGAAGGTGCGGAAGCCGCGGCTGCCGCCTGAGAAGCCGCCGCCGGCGCGGGCATGCGCATCGGCGGCAACGAGCACAAGCGCGGTCGCGATCGCGGCAAGCGCGATCAGAAAGCGATGGCGAAACATGGTGTCGATTCCCGGCCCTAGCGGCAGCCATGACAATAGGGGTGCGCGCGATGCTTTGTAAGGGGCGCCGGGGCGGCGCGTGCTTCTGTCACGGGAATGTCATGGCTGACCCGGAACCTTCTGTCTCCCAGCCGCTTTACGGCATGACGGAGCTAGACCGATGAGAAACGTGATCACTTTTGCGCTTTTGCTGGCCCTCGGCGCGACGGCGCAGGCCAAATACGCGCCGGTCGAAGCCCAACTCGCTCGGATTTCGCCAGACGCTCTGGTGATCTCCAGCGGGCCGGGCAGCGCCACACTCGAGCAGAATTATTTCCGCGCGCCGCAATCGCCTTCCGCCGCGCAGCGCTTATTTCCTTTCCCTTGCCGCTTGCACGTCTTCGCCAAGACGCGTCTTGCGCAATCGTGCAACTGATAGTTAGCGCGCTCAACCCGCCATGGTCTCTTTGACCTTCGAGACCAGCTGCTTGAGCGTGAACGGCTTGGCCAGAAATTGGTATGGCTCCTGCTCGGGCAGGTTTTTCTGGAACGCTTCCTCGGCATAGCCCGACACGAAGATAACCTTCACGTTCGGATCGCGCCGGCGCAGCTCCTTGAGCAGCGTCGGCCCGTCCATTTCCGGCATCACCACGTCCGACACCACCAGATCGACATGGCCCTGCTTTTCCAGCACCTCGATCGCCTCGACGCCGTTGCTGGCCTCGAGCACGGTATAGCCGCGCGAGGTGAGCCCGCGCGCGTTGAGCGCCCGCAAGCCTTCCTCGTCCTCGACCAGCAGAATGGTGCCCTGCCCGGTGAGATCGGCTGCGGCCGCGCGCGCCATGGTGTCGGCGGCCGACATGGCGCCGGCGATCGCCGGGGCGTCGGCGTCGGGAATTTGCGGCAGCGCCTCCTCGGCGCCCGCGACGTAGCGCGGCAGGAAGATGCGGAACGAGGTGTTGCCCGACTTCGAGTCCACATAGATGAAGCCGCCGGTCTGCTTGACGATGCCGTAGACCGTGGAAAGGCCCAAGCCGGTGCCCTTGCCGACCTCCTTGGTCGAGAAGAACGGCTCGAAGATTTTATCGATGATGTCGGGCGGAATGCCGGTGCCGGTGTCGGTCACTTCGACCAGCACATGGTCGGCGCTCGGCATGCCCTTGTATGAGAACGCGTCGCTTTCATTGGCCGGCACATTGGCGGTGCGCACGGTGAGCTTGCCGCCGTCCGGCATGGCGTCGCGGGCGTTGACCGCCAGATTGACGATCACCTGCTCAAACTGGGAAATGTCCGCCTTCACCGGCCACAGATCGCGGCTGAACGCCGGAATCAGCGTGACTTTCTCGCCGATCAGCCGGCGCAACAGCATCGTCAGGTCGCTGAGCGTCTCGTTGAGGTCGAGCACCTGCGGCCGCAGCGTCTGCTTGCGCGAGAACGCCAGCAATTGCCGCACCAGCGCCGCGCCGCGATTGGCATTCTGCTTGATCTGGATGATGTCCTGGAACGAGGGATCGGTCGGCTTGTGCGCGTTGAGCAGGAAATCGGTCGCCATCATGATGACGGACAGCACATTGTTGAAGTCGTGCGCGATACCGCCGGCAAGCTGGCCGACCGATTCCATCTTCTGCTGCTGATAGACCCGGTTCTCCAGCGTGCGCTGGGCGGTGGTCTCGAGCGCATAGACGATGGCCGCCTCGCCGTCGTGATCCTCGTCCTCGACGGCGGAGACAAAGAAGCTCGCCCAGCGCTCGCTGCTGCCAGTGAGCGCTGCCTCCACCGGCGCGATGTCGCCTTGGCCCTCGCCCGCCTTGCGGATCGCGGCTTCCAGCGCCGGGCGGTCGCGCTCGGCCACCACCGTTAGGATCGAGCGCTCGTCGCCCAAGCCTTCGGAACGTTTGAGCATGTCCTCAAAGGCGGAAGCGAAACGCGCATTGCTGCGCGCGATGCGGCCGGTCTTGTCGACGGTGGCGATTGCCATCGGCGTATTCTGGAAGAAACGCATAAAGCGCACTTCCGCCGCGCGCTGCGGATCGCTGCCGTCGTTCTTGGCCCGATTAAGCACCAGCGTGCGCGAGGGCCCCGCCGCGCCGTCGGCGCCGAACGCCACCTTGTGAAACAGCCGCACCGGCACCGGCTTGCCGCCGCGCGTCTTGAGGTCGAGATCGAGCACCTCGGTTTTCACTTCGCCGGGCGCGGCATTGAGCGTGGTGAGCAGCGCGGCGCCCTCGCCGGCGACGATATCGCCGAGCTTGAGCGAACCGGCTCCCACTTGGGCGAGATCGTGATCGAGCCAGTTCGCCAGCGTGGCATTGAGATAGACGATTGATCCCGCCGCATCGACCGAGAAGAAGCCGGCCGGCGCGTGATCGAGATAGTCGATGGCGTGCTGGAGTTCCTGGAACACGTTTTCCTGGCGCTCGCGCTCGCGCGTCACGTCGGCGATCGACCACACCGTCATGCGCGCGTCGTGCTTACTCTCGCCGAGCGGGCGCACGCGCAGGCGCAGCCAGCGCGCGGACTCGGCCGTGGCGGCAGGAATGCGCACCTCCTCCTGCAGGCGGCGGCCCTCGCGCGCGGCCTTGAGCAGGCGGTAGATCGATTCGGAGACGTCGGGATCGCCGACGAAGACCCGCTCGATCGGCCGCACGTCGTTGGCGTCGGTCGCCCCGATCAGGTCGAGATAGGTGGCGTTGGCGTAGAACACGCGGCCCGACTGGTCGGTGACCACGATGCCGTCGAAGGCGCTGTCGACCACCGCCTTGAGCAGCGGATTGCGCTCGCTCCGGCTGGCAAGCTGCATGATGCCGGAGGCCATGGCGAACAGCGCGAATACGCCGATGGTGCCGAGCAAGGCCAGCAGCGCCAGGATGTAGGTTCCGGCATAGGGGCGGTCGATATAGATCAGGCCGGCGGCGGCGGCGATCAGCGCCAGGGCGACCAGCAGCACCAGGCCGACCGAGCCGCTGCGCGGGGCGCTCTGGCTTTTGTCGAAAGCCCGCCGCCCCGGACCTTCGCTGCGGTCCTGCACTTGCGCCTGCGTTGTGGGTTGCTGGCCTGCCATGACTCCTGAGTGCCTTAACCCGCCCTACCGGCGCAAGAGCCAGCCTGCGGCAATCCCATTCTTTGGATAAACGTGATTTATGACGGTTTCCGGGGAACCGCCCGGCGCAGCCGCATGACATAGCCGATCACCTCGGCCACCGCCTTGTAGTGCTCGATCGGGATCGCCTGGTCGACCTCGACGGTGGCATGCAGCGCGCGGGCGAGCGGCGGGTTCTCGACCACGGGAATCGAATGTTCGGCGGCGACCTCCCGGATCTTCAAGGCCACCGCATCGACGCCCTTGGCGACGCACACGGGTGCGTCCATGCCGCGCTCATATTGCAGGGCGATCGAATAATGGGTCGGGTTGGTGATGATGACCGCGGCCTTGGGCACCGCCGCGATCATGCGCCGGCGCTGCCGCGTCTGGCGCATCTGTCTCATCTTGCCCCGGATGACCGGATCGCCCTCGCTCTGCCTGAACTCCTCCTTCAATTCCCGCAGCGACATTTTCTGCTTCTCGTACCACTGCCGGTATTGGAACAGGTAATCGGCGATCGCCACCACCGCCATGATGGCGACCACGGCGCCCAGCAGTTTCAGCGCCAGCGACTGGGCGAGCGGCAACACCGCCACCGGATCGGCGCGTTCGAGCGCCATGATGCGGGCGCGCTCGGGCCACATCAGCGCGGTGAGCACCGAGCCGATCAGCACCAGCTTGACGAGGCCCTTGGCAAAATTGGCGAGCGCCTGCGCGGAGAACAGCCGCTTGAACCCGGCGGCCGGCGAGATTTTGGACAGCTTGGGCGCCAGCACCTCGAGCGACCAGACCAGCTTATGCTGGATCAGGTTGCCGCCGAGCGCCGCCAGCATCAGCAGCAGGAACGGAATGGCGACGGCCGCGATCAGTTCGACGCCGATCTTCTCGAACAGCCGCGGCAGCGCCGGCCCGTCCATACTTATATTATGCGCATTGGCGAGCAGTCCGCGCATGGTGGTGGTGAGCTCGGAGCTCATGCCGCCGGAGAACGCCATCAGCACCAGCGTGGCGCCGGCGATGACGAACCAGGTATTGACCTCCTGGCTCTTGACCACATCGCCGCGTTTGAGCGCCTCGTCCAGGCGCTTTTGCGTCGGGTCTTCTGTTTTTTCTGTATTGTCGGGTTCGTCGGCCATGCGCGCTCACCGTCAACCGTGCGGCGCCAGGCCGCCGAGCACGCCTTCGATATAGCCGACGAAGGTGCCCATCATGGCGCCGATCACCAGCAGCAACAGCAGAAAGCCGAGCAGGATCGACAGCGGCAGGCCGATGAAGAACACCTGCATTTGCGGCATCAGCCGCGACAAGACGCCTAAGCCCAGATTGAACAGCAATCCGAACACCAGGAACGGCGCCGACAGCTGAATGCCGATGCGGAACGCGGTCGCCACGATGCGGGTGACGTGCTGCGCCGCGTCGCCGACCAGCGGCATCTCGCCGGGCTGGAAGATCGTGTAGCTGTCGTTCATCGCCGCGATCACCAGGTGATGCAGGTCGGTGGCGAAGATCAACGTGATGCCGAGCACGGTGAGGAAATTGCCGACCAGGATGCCTTGCTGGTTCTGCGAGGGATCGACCGCGGTGACGAAGCCCAAACCCAGTTGCTGAGCGATCACCGAGCCGGCGACCTGCAGCGCCGAGATCGCCAGCCGCGCGGTCAAGCCGAGCACCGCGCCGATCACGATTTCCTGGAACAGCATCGTCAGCACCGGCGCCAGCGCGGTCAGCTCGACGGTATAGGCCTTTTGATGCGCCGGCAGCAGGATGGCGGTGAGCACCAGCGCGATGGTCAGGCGCACGCGCGAGGGCAAGTTCAATTCGCCGACGCCCGGCAGCAGCATGACCATGGTGCCGACGCGGGCGAATGTCAGCAGGAATGCGGCGGCCAGCACCGGCAGGAATGAAACATCGACGCGCATAATGGGCTTAACCGCTGGCGATGCGGGCGGCGATCCGCAGCATCTCCGCGTGCAGCCTCTCGGCCATGAACGGCAGCGCGATCAGCAGCGAAATGAAGATCGCCAGAATCTTCGGCACGAAGGCGATGGTCATTTCCTGGATTTGCGTGACCGCCTGCAGCAGCGAAATGGCCACGCCGACCGCCAAGCCCACCAGCATGACCGGACTGGCGACGACGATGAGCGTGTAAATTGCGTCGCGGGCGACGTCGAGAACTTCGGGTCCGGTCATTGTCTTCCTTCACGTTCTCCCCTTGGCGGGAGACAAATTAGATCGGCATCTTCATGATTTCGTCGTAGGCCTGGATGACTTTGTCGCGCACCGCGACCACGGCGTCGACGGCGACCTGGGTTTCCGCCACCGCGGTGACCACGTCGACCATGTTGGATTTGCCGTTGACCATGGCTTGCGTCTGCACATCGGATTTGCGGCCTGCCTCGCTGACCGCGCCGATCGCGTCCTTGAGCAGGGACGCAAAGCTGCCCTCGCCGCTCGCACCGCCGGCACCCGGCGGGTTGGCGAGCGCGCGCGTAGGATCGGTGGTGAGACGCGCGATATTGGCGTAGGCGCTGGCGGCGGCGAGCGGTGAAGCCATGATGAATCAGCCTTTCAGGTTTTGAGGATGTCGATGGTGCGCTGGAGCATGCGGCGGGTGGCGCTGATCACGTTGATATTGGCCTCGTAGGAGCGCTGGGCCTCGCGCATGTCGGTCATTTCCAGGAGCGGATTGACGTTGGGATATTTGACATTGCCGTTCTTGTCGGCGGCGGGATGGCCGGGCTCGTATTTCAACCGGAATTCGGAGTTGTCGGTGCGCGTCTTGCCGAGCTCGACCAGTTGCACGTCGAGCGTGCGATCGACCTCGGTCTGAAAGCTCGGCACCTTGCGCCGGTACGGCTCGGCACCCGGGGCCGCCGGCGTCGAATCCGCGTTGGCGATGTTCTCCGAGATGATGCGCATGCGGCCGGCCTGGGCGCGCAGGCCGGAGGCGGCGATGGCCATGGTCTTGAGGAAATCCACGTCGGTCTCCTTCGATTAAACGCAGCGCCATTGCGCGCGGCGGAACTTCAGTTCTTGCCGAGCGCGGTTTTGATGAGACTGAGGCTGCGGGTGTAAAGTGCGGTCACGGCCTGGTAGTCCATCTGGTTCGCCGCCACTTTCATCATCTCTTGCTCGAGATTCACGGCATTACCGGTCGGGCGCACCTCGTAATCGCCGTCGCTTTGGGCGCGGAACGGCGAGTCGCTCTGCCCAATCCCGGCGATATGGCCGTTCGCGGTGCGCGTGAGCGAGACAGTCGTGACCGGCGCTGCGGCCAGCGCGGTCGGCGCCTCGAATTTCGGTGGCGCCAGGTCGCGGGCGCGGTAGCTCGGCGTATCGGCGTTGGCGACATTTTCGGCCAGCACCCGCTGGCGCTCTTGCGACCATTGCAGCCGGGTTCGCAGCATGGACAGGATCGGAATGTCGGTGATCGCCATGGGCCAGCCCTTGAAAGTCGCGGTTCGCGACCAAATCTGTTTGCGAGACTTGGTCAGCACTAGGCAGACTTTGCCGGGCGTATGGTTAATGGCGGGTAAAAGGATAGGGATGGAACGCCCTGCCCCTGGCGCCGTTTACCACCCTCAGCTATGCGGAATCGGCGGTGGGATGGCAAAAGGCCTAATATTTGTTAATGCTCTGTTAGTATTCCGGGCGGCAAATTGTGCTTTACGGAATTAACCATTTGGGCGATTCCCGGCCCATGAGCCGCGGCCCCAAGTACGGAGTGCATTGATGTTCGAGACCCTGTTTGGCTCGGAAATGCCGCTGGCTGCGCGGTTTTTCATCGCGTTTCTGGTGGTGCTCGCGCTGATCGGCCTGACCGCTTGGCTGGTGCGCCGTTTCGGCGCCAACCGCCTGGGCGGCGCCGCGCGCGGACGTCAGCCACGGCTGGCGGTCATCGATGCGGCCACCATCGACGGCCGCCGCCGCCTGGTGCTGATCCGCCGCGACAATGTCGAACATCTCTTGATGATCGGCGGCCCCACCGACGTCGTGGTCGAGCCCAACATCGTGCGCGCGGCCGGCGCCCGCGAACCGGCGCGCGAGCCAGGACGGGTCAGCGTCGCGACCGAGCCCGCCACGCGGCAAACTCCGAACGGGGATGGCTTCTGGCCGCTGCAGCCGATGAGCGAGCCGACGCCGATCCCGGCGCCGCGCCCCTCCCGTTCGTCCGCCACCGAGGAACCGTGGCTGCCGCCCGAGCCGGGTGCGCGGGCGCGCCCGACCGACAGCCTCACCGGGCAAAATCTCACAGGACTTGCCGCCGAATTGTCGACGCGGCTCAATCCGCCTGAGGTCGCCGCGCCCACAACGCGCAGCGAACCGGCGCCGCGGCCGAGCGTCGCGCCCGTGGTGCCGCCGCCGCCCGCGGAGCCCGCAGTGCCGGCGCAGACCGATCATAACCTGGCGGAGATGGCGCAGCAGCTCGAAGCCGCGCTGCGCCGCGCGCCCATGCCGGAAAGCCGCCCGCCGGTGACCGATCCGCTCGCCGCCCCGCCAGCCAGAGCGGCGCCGGCGCGCGATTACAAGCCGCGCATCGAACCCAAATTCGAACTCAATCGCGAGCCCAAGCTCGAACCCAAATTCGAATCCCCGGTTGAGCAAAAGGCCGCGCACAAACTCGAGCCCGCGCCGGGCAAGGCGGCTTTCGACAATCTTGAAGAGGAGATGGCCAGCTTGCTGGGCCGTCCGCCAGGAAAGACGTGATAGGCATTTCCGACCGCCGTGTCCGTCTTGTGACGGTGGCGATCGGAGTAGCCGGACTGATCGCAGCGGCGACGACGCCTGCTGGCGCGCAGGACATCAGCGTCAATTTCGCACAAGGCAGCGGGCTGACCGAGCGCGTGATCCAGATGATCGCGCTGCTCACGGTGCTGTCGCTGGCGCCGTCCATCCTCGTCATGATGACGTCGTTCACCCGCATCGTGGTGGTGCTGTCGCTGCTGCGCACCGCGCTCGGCACCGCCACCGCCCCGCCCAATGCGGTGATCGTCTCGCTCGCGCTCTTCCTCACCGCTTTCGTGATGGGCCCGGCGCTGCAAAAAGCTTACGACACCGGCGTTAAGCCGCTGGTCGCCAACGAGATCACCGCCGAGCAGGCCTTCGAGCGCAGCGCGGTGCCGTTGCGCGCTTTCATGCAGAAGAACGTCAACGAAAAAGATCTCAAGCTGTTCGTTGATATGTCGAAGGAAGCCGAGCCCGCCAAGCCAGAGGATATCTCGCTGCGCGTGCTGGTGCCGGCCTTCATGATTTCCGAGCTCAAACGCGCCTTCGAGATCGGCTTCCTGTTGTTCCTGCCGTTCCTGATCATCGACTTGGTGGTGGCCTCGGTGCTGATGTCCATGGGCATGATGATGCTGCCGCCGGTGGTGGTGTCGCTGCCGTTCAAGCTGATCTTCTTCGTGCTGGTGGACGGCTGGAGCCTGGTGGCCGGCTCGCTCATTCAGAGCTACGGGACGTAAACCAACGATCTGTCATGCCCCGCCAACGGGTCCGCGCAAAGCGCGGCCCGATGACAGGCTCCGGCGGGGCATCCAGTACTCACCAAAATTATAGTGTTTACTGGATCGTCCGCTTTCGCGGACGATGACATTCATCAGTTACCGCGCGCTCGCGCGCGGCAGCCTTGAAATCGACCCGGTCGGCGACTGGTCAGGCTTGCGCGGCGCCGCGGACGGCGCTTGCGGTGGCAGCGGCGAGGCGGCGGCATCGGACCCCGTCGCATTGACCGCTGCCTTGTCGGGCGCCACGGCTTTCGATGAGGGCCCTTGCGGTTTCGCCGGCGCGGGCGCGGCGGCTGGCGGCGCGGCCTTATCGGCGGCGGCCTGCGAGATCGCCGACGAATCCGGATAGCGCGCGCGCATATCGCCCAGGAAGGATTCGAGCGAGTCGACGCCGGCGATCTTCTTGGCGATGTCCTGGAATTCCGCGTTGCCGCTGCCGACCGGCGCGGTCACCACGTCGAAGGCGCGGCGGTCCGGAGTATCCGCCATCTTGGCGGAATATCTCTCGCGGAACCGCGCCAGCCCGATCGGCTCCTCGCCGATCGAATAGCCGATTGCCGCGCGCAGGATGTCGAAGCGCTCGGTCTCATTCAGCGGTGTGAAGTCGCGCCAGCGATCGCCATAGAGGATCTCGATCTGCTCGGCGGCAGCGCGCCAGCGTCGCGCCGCCCACAGGATATCCGAGCGCAGCCGGATCGCCTCGCGGCTATCGAGATTGACGATCAATTCCAGCGCCAGGTCATGGCGGCCGGTGTCGGACAAAGCGCGCGCCTGTAGCAGCAGGCGCTGGTCGCGCAGCTCGTTGGACAGTTCCGCCGTGTGCGTCGCCTGCAAGGTCGCGAGCGCGCGCTGCGGCTTGCGGTTTATCAGATAGATCACGGCGAGGCGGGTCGCGACCTGCGCGCGCGCACCGCCTTGCAGACGGTTGTCGACCTGGTGCTGGAGCAACTCGGTGGCCTGGTCGAGCAGATCGACCGCCACCAGCCGGTCGGCGAGCCGGCGGATCATCTCGTCGCCGCGCCGTCCGATCGGAGTGAGATCGCGGAAATCGTAGAACAGGCCGAGCGCTTCGACCGGCGGCATCGCGTCGCCCTTGCCGCCCAGGAACAGGCTGTCGAAAGTCACCACCGCCTCATCCTGGATCGCCCGGGTGAACTCGGAATTGGGATGCTGCAGCAGCGCTACGCGCATCACATGGAAGGCGGCGCGATAGCGGTTCTCCTCGGTATAAAGATGCGCGAGCAGCTTGAGCCCTTCCGCTTCGGTCTCGTCGCCGCGCCAGATCGTGGTGAGCGTCTCGAGCGCGTTGATCACGTCCTTGCGCGGCATGTCGCCGATCGCGTAGCGCACCAGGATCTCGCGCAGGCGCCCTTGCGCGGCGGCGCGCCGGTCGCTCGAATCCGTGGCGGCGCGGTAGCTGATGAGCGCGTCCGAGGTGCGGCCCAAGGCTTCTTTCAGGCGGCCGACCAGTACGGCGATCGACGGCGCCATCGCGGGCGGCACGCCGATCGTGTCGAGCGCGCTGACGATACGGTCGGCGCCGTTGAAATCGCGCACCGCGATGGCGGTGCGTAGCGCGTCGCGCAGCGCCATGCGCTGGAGTTCGGTCGGCAGCGTGGCAATCCCGCTATCGACGCTTTTGAAACCCGCCTGCGCCTCCGGCCATTTGCCCTGGCGGGCATAGACGATCGCGCGCCAGATCGGCGCATCGAGCTGGTTGCCGACCCACGGATTGGACAATTCCTTGAGCGCCTCGTCGGGCCGCTCGAGCATGACGTCGGCGACCGCCTTGAGCACGGTGCCGGTGACGTCCTCGGCCGCCTTCTTGTCGGCCAACGCGACCTCGAGCACCGCCTTGGCCTCCGCCGACATCTCGCGGGCGAGATAGAAGCGCGCGAGATTGAACCGCGCCTCTTTGCGCTGGCTGACGGGCGCCATGGCGGCGATCTGGACCAGTTCGGCTTGCCGGGCGTTGAACTTGGCCTGACGGTCGTAGCTCCAGAGCTGGGTGTCGAAGCTCAAAGCGCGGAAATTGCTTGCGAGCTGCGGCTGGCCGATCGCCGTCGGCGAGAGCGAGAGGCCGCCCGGACGGGTGATGGTGATCTTGTCGTCCGCGAGCTCCGCCGCGACGTCGTCGGCGAGCGGCTGCAACACCACGCCGTGGGTTGACGGCAACGCGCGCAGCTCGACGAAATTCTGCTCTTTCAGGAATCCGCGCGCGGGGCCGAGCGCGGTGACCACCAGCAGCCGGTCGTCGATGTCGTGGTCGGTGAGGACATGGATCTTGCGCGGATTGTCGAACGGAATGGCGATGCTGGCGCGGTTTTTGCCGACGTTGTTGCGGGCCATGACGAGCGGCCGGCTCGACACCGTGACGGTGTCGCCGATGCTGACGATCCAGCCCGGGCCGTCCGCCTGCAGGCTCACCAGGCGCGGCCGCTCCAGCTTGATGCGCACGATCGCTGCGCCGTCCGCGCCGCGCTCGAGCGCGGCGCTGCGGATCACCTGGCTGGTGTCGGTTGTAAGCGCGGCGAGGTCGATCTTGGCGGCGCTGTCGAACACCAGCCACAGCATGTCGGCGCGGTGGAACACGGCGGCCGGCGTCTCGACCGCGAACGGGAATTCGGCCTGCAAAGTGCCGCCGGACTGCCGCAGCTCGACGACGACGGGCGCGTCCGGATTGGGCGCCGGCCGTTTGCGTTCGGCCGTGGCGGATTTCGCAGGCGGTTGCGGTGCGACGGGCGCGGCCACGCTCATTGCTGGGCTAGCCGGCGCGGCCGGCGGCGCTTCGCTTTGCGGCTTGGGCGGCGTCGTCAGCGCCGGCGAATTTTCCGTCGCTTGCATTGGCGGCGGCACCGCAGCGGGAGCGATTGGCGGCGCGGCCGCCTCGATCGGCGGCGGCACGGCCTTCGGCGGCGGCTCGGCCGCGGCATCCTTGGCGGGCACGGTCTCGGGCGGCTCGATGGCCGGCACGGCGGCGGGCGCGGCAGCGTCCTGCTTGGGCTTGGCGCCCTCCTCCGCCGCCGGCTTGGGCATGGACTTGGGCTTGGCGCCGTCGTGGCCGACATCGACCACGATGCTGCGGTCCTCGCGGAAAGTGCGCACTTGCGGCGTGCCGTTGAACGCGAAGCTGACGGCGACCGAATCGTCATCAACCTCGGCATCGATCGATCGCAGGGTCGGCGGCATCGCCGCCCTGGCATCCGCCAGATCCCATTTGATCGGCTGGTCGAATTCGAGCGTCAGTTTTCCATCGGCGCTCTCGGGAACGACATTGGCGACGTCCGGCATCGCGAAGACATAGCGGGTGAAGGTCGGCTGGGTCGCGACCTTGACGCGGATCGCCGCCGGCTTCTGGGTCTTGGCGGTGAACCGTTGCTTACGCAGTTGGCTTTCGGCGGCCAGCGCGCGGTTGGCGAGCTCCTCGATCACCTCGCGCGGCAGACCCGGCAGCAGGCCACTCCAGGCCTCCGGCAGCAGATCGATATAGAGCCGCTCGGCGGCCGGCATGGAATTGACCTTAATTTTGCGCGCCAGCGCGATGCGGATCGAGATACCGTCGGGGTCGAGCCGCGCGGCGCTGATATAGTCGGACGCGGCGGCATTGAGCCGATCGACCGCGATGGCGACCGGCTTCTTGAACGTCACCACCATGATCGGATAGGTGATCTGGATGTTGGCCGGCGCTTCCTTCTCGAAGCGGAACACCAGGCGCGCATAGCCGCCCTCGGTGCTGACCTTGATCTCGCCCTTGATCCGCTCTTCGGCAAACGCGCGGCCGCCGAACGGCGGCGTGAACAGCATCAGCGTTTGCAGGATGGCAACGATCGCCAGCGCGCCGCAGCCACAGAGCGGCCGCCCCCGCATGCGCTCAAGCGCGCGGATCCCCATTGGGCTGAGGGACGATGCCGTCATGCAGCCGTTCCAGCCGGCGACAATGCCGGTCGCGACAGCCTAGGGTTTGGCGTTTAACGTCGCGTTAACCGTGGCATTTTGCCTAGGCATGATGTTCGCCATCATGCGCTCAACTGCCGCCCGGCTTGCCTTCGATCTTCGGTAACTGGTCCGGATTCTGCGACTTTCCGCCCGCGTTGCGGGCGAGCTCGACGGTGAGCCGTTCGGCCGCTTCCGGCGTCATCTGCGCGAGGATTTCCGACATCTTCGCCGGCTTGATCTCGGTCGCGACCTCGACCAGAATCTTCATGTCGAGCCGTTCGAGGATGCGCGCGGCGTCCTTCGACTTCATGTTCTCGTACATGGCGACGATGCTCTTGAAGCGGGCCGCCTCGGCTTTGTCGCGATTGCCCATGGCGGTGTTGACGCGCGCCTCCGCGTCCTTGAGCTCGGCGACCTTGGCGTCGAGCCGCTTCTCGGTGGCCTTGAGCAGGCTCTCGCGCATTTCCAATTCGCGGCCGCGAATGTCGAGCTCCTTGCTGCGGTCTTGCAGGCGCCCGAGGATGGCGCGCTCGCCGACCGAGGCAATGCGGCCGGCTTCCAGCGGCACGGTTAGGCTGCCGACTTCCAGCTTGGGCGGATCCGGCGGCTTGCTGCTCGCCTTGAGCGGCGGGCCGCTCGATTTCTCTTCGCCACCGACCGAACCGGTGATGTCGCCGTTGTCGCCGTAGTTGAACATTTGCTGCGCCCAGGATCGCTTGGACGCGGGCAGCGCGGACACGGGCGGCGCGGCTTGCTCGTCGGCGACGACGATCTTCGGATAATCGGGCACGCTCTCGGCGCTGGTGATCTGCATGGCGGGCTTGTTGAGCCCTTGCAGCCGCTCGGCCAGCGTGTAGCCGCCGTCGAACACCAGACCCGACACTTTGAGCGCGAACAGGCAGATCGTCGCCAGCAGCACGACCGGGATCAGCCGGAAATCGCGCGCATAGCGGATCATGCGGCAAGACCGCTCGATTGCCCGCGCAGCCGCGCGCGCGCGCGCTCAGTGAAGGCTTGCGCCGCGGCGGCCACCGCCTTGGCGTCGGGAACCGCGAGCGGCTCGTCGGCCGGCCGCGCGGCGCCGGCGATGCGGGTGAGCCGCGCCAGCAGTTCCTCGCCCGCGCTGAGCTGGCGTTCGATGTCGGCGGTGAGGCTCTCCGCCCGTTGCAGCCGCGCGCCCAAGCTCTGCTCGCCTTCGCGCATGGTCGATTTCAAGCCGGCGATCGCGCGTTCGGCGATTTCAGTGGCGGTAATCAGTTCGGAAATGGTTGCGCGCAGCGTCTGCTCGTCGGCCTTGAGCAGACGAAGCTGCTTGTTGAGCCGCACGCAATACAGGATCGTGAGCAGAAGCAGGATCGCGACCATGCTCTCGACCAAGTAGCCATAATGATAGCTCACGGCGTCTCCATCCGATTGGTGGGCTCGTCCGCCTTCTCGAACATGGCGAACGTGGTCCGTGGTTTGCGCAAGGCCTTGGCGACCCGCACCGCGACGCGGTCGCCGACTTTGCCCATGCGGCCTTCGGTGAGGGTGATGTCGCCGCAGCGCACGGTGACAAGCGCGTCCGGCTTGATCTCGAGCGCGAGCGTGTCGCCGACGCTGAGGTTCATCATCTTGCGCAGCGGCAGCCGCGCCTCGTACAGCACGGCATCGACCGCGATCTGCGCCTGGCCGATTTCGGTCGCGAGGTGATCTTCCCAGATCGGGTCGCGGCCGAACTTCTCGCCCATGAACATCTGGAGCAAGGTGGCGCGGATCGGCTCGATGGTCGCGTAAGGCAGCAGCAGCTCGATAATGCCGCCGCGGTCTTCCATGTCGATGCGCAGCCGCACCAGGATCGCCGCATTGGCCGGCCGCGAGATGGCGGCAAAACGCGGGTTGCTCTCGATCCGGTCGATGTTGAACTTAACCGGCGAGAGCGGCTTGAAGGCGAGTTCCGCGTCCGCCAGGATCACCTCGATCATGCGCTTGACCAGGTTGGTCTCGATGGTGGTGTAGGGCCGCCCTTCCACGCGCACCGAGCTCTCCCCGCGCCGGCCGCCGAGCAGGACGTCGATGATCGAATAGATCAGGCTGGAACTAACGGTGGCGAGGCCGAAATTGTCCCATTCCTCGGCCTTGAACACGGCCAGGATCGCCGGCAACGGGATCGAATTGAGATAGTCGCCGAAGCGCACCGAGGTGATGCGGTCGAGCGAAACTTCGACGTTGTCGGAGGTGAAGTTGCGCAGCGAAGTCGTCATTAACCGCACCAGGCGGTCGAAGATGATCTCCAGCATCGGCAGGCGCTCGTACGACACCATCGCCGAGTCGATGATGGCGCGGATGCCGGAATTGTCGTTCAGCGAGACGTCGGTCAGGTTGAAGCCGAGCATGCTGTCGATTTCATCCTGATTGAGGATGCGCTCGGCGCCGCCCTTGCCGCCTTGGAATCCGTTGCTGCCGTCGTCGGCCATCGCCGCCCACTGCGCGGCGGCTTCCTCGGTGCCGGGCGTCGCAAGGGGTCCGGAGGGCGCCGCGGGTACGGCGGACTCCTGTTCCAGCGCCACGCCCCATTCGGCGGCCAGCGCGTCTTGATTGATCTCGTCTTTGGGCGCCATTGGTTAGATCGTCACTGGATGACGATTTCCTTGAACAGTACGGCGGTGACGCGGTTGGGCTCGACCGCGGCATTGACCCGGCGGGTCAATTCCTCCTTGAGCCGGTAGAGGCCCGCGGAGCCGTCGAGATCGGTCGGCCGCAATTCGCGCAAATAGGTTTGGAAGGTGTCCATCACCCGCGGCATCAGCGGCTGGATCTGGGTCACCACTTCGGGATTGGGCAATTCGAGCACGATCTTCACTTTGAGATATTGCGTGCGCTCGCTGGCGGCATTCGACAGATTGACCAGCACCTCGGGCAGATCGACGAAGATCGCGGGCTTGGCCGTCACTTGCACCGGCTTTTCGTGGCTGGGACCGCTGAAAAAGTAGAAGTAAGCCGCACCCCCGCCGCCGCCGACCACCAGCAAGCCGGCCGCCGCGATGATCATCATCTTGAGTGATGGCAGTTTGAGCGACGGCAGTTTGAACTTCGACTTTGCCGGTGCCTGCTCTTCGCCGTCTTCCGGCTCGTCCTCGACTTCAGCTTCCGCTTGTTTCGCCTTGGCAGCCATGGTGACCCCGATCGCAACATACGGGGCTGAATAGCGGTATCCCGAGCGAGACACCGCGGATGCGCGACCCCCCGCGCTCCCCTGGCGATCGAAGGTAGGTCGGTATGGTTAACAGATGCTTTCTGGGGTCCCCGCGGCCGGAATCTTTTGCCGGGTAGCGCCGCCAAAACGGCTGTTTTTGCCCCGCCGGCAACCTCGCAGTTTTCTACTAACAAACTGATTTTTCTAAGTTTTATGACTTGGCACGGCGGCTGCAAAGACTTCACCAGCCGCCGGCTTGGGAGAGCTTGGCGCGCGCGCTTTCGGCAAGGCAGGCCTCGGGAGGGCATGACCTGGCTGGATGAGCAGGGGAGAATGCCGATGCAGAATGCGGGTCTCGTCGGACTGTCGCGCCAAGTCGCGCTCGCGCGCGAAATGGACGTGGTCGCCAACAACATCGCGAACCTCAACACCACCGGCTACAAGGCCGACGGTTCAATATTCGAGGAATATCTTTCCACCGGCGCGCGGGCAGACCAGACCGGCAGCCGCGTGAGTTTCGTGCGCGACCGCGGCGTCTGGCACGATATGAGCCAAGGGCCGATCGAGCGCACCGGCAATTCACTCGATGTCGCCGTGGACGGCAATGCCTTTCTGGTGGTGCAGACGCCGCGCGGCGAACGCTACACCCGCAACGGCTCGATGCAGATCAATCCGACGGGCCAACTCGTCACCAGCGACGGCAATCCGGTGCTCGGCGATGGCGGCCCGATCTCGCTGCAGCCGACCGACCGGCAAGTGTCGATCAGCCGCGACGGCACGATCAGCGTGCGCGAAGGCAACTCGAAAGTCGATTCGGCGCGCGGCAAGCTTCGGCTGGTCACGTTCGCCAATCCGCAGCAGTTGCAGAAAGACGGCAGCAGTACTTTCAATGCGACGGCCGGCGTGCAGCCGCAACCCGCGACCACGGGCGGCGTCGTGCAAGGCGCCGTCGAGAAATCGAACGTGCGCGGCGTGGTCGAGATGTCGCGCATGATCGAAATCACCCGCAGCTACACCCAGATCGCCACCATATTGCAGCAGCAGAGCGATCTCAGCCAGTCGGCGATCGACAAGCTCGCCGAAGTTCCAGCTTGACGTTGAAGGGGAGTTGAATCCATGCGCGCGCTCAGCACAGCATCGACCGGCATGATGGCGATGGAGCTCAATGTCCAGGTCATCGCCAACAATCTCGCCAACATGACCACTACCGGCTACAAGCGCCAGCGCGCCGAATTCCAGGATCTGCTTTACGATCACGTCAGCCGGATCGGCACGCAAACCTCGGCGCAGGGCAATATCCTTCCGGTCGGCATCGATCTCGGCTCCGGCGTCAAATCCGTCGGCACGCCGCGGCTGATGACGCAGGGCACCCTGTCGCAAACCGGCGGCACGCTCGACGTGGCGATCCGCGGCGACGGCTTCTTCAAGATTCAGCTGCCGGACGGCACCTACGCGTATACGCGCGACGGCTCATTCCAGATGGATGCCACCGGCCGCATCGTCACCGCGCAGGGCAATGTGGTGATGCCCGCCATCACGATCCCGCCGAACGCCAGCGGACTGACCATCAACGCGCAAGGCCAGGTTTCCATCGTCCCGCAGGGCAGCTCGACGCCGACGGTCCTGGGACAGATCACGCTGACCCGCTTCATCAACCAGGCCGGTCTGTTGCCGGTGGGCGACAACATGTACACCGAAACGCCGGCCTCGGGCACGCCGCAGGACGGCATCCCCAATACCGACGGCGCCGGCGACCTGCAGCAAGCCAGCCTGGAACAGTCCAATGTCGATTCGGTCACCGAAATCACCAACCTGATCGCCGCCCAGCGCGCCTACGAGATGAACGGCAAGGTGATCACCGCCGCCGACCAGATGCTGCAATCAACCTCCAGCCTGATGCGCTGAGGCACCGCCATGATCCGCAAGCTCATCGTCGCAGCCACCGCCCTACTCGCGCTCGGCGCCGCCGCCGCCGCTGCGCCCGATCAGGAACGCCCGAAGCTCAAGCCGGAAGCCACCGTCACCGGCAATGTCGTGCGCATCGGCGATCTGGTCGAGCATGCCGGCATCGTCGCCAAGGTTCCTATATTTCGCGCGCCCGATCTCGGCTCCACCGGAACGGTGTCGGCCGAGGCCGTGATCGAGGCGGTGCGCAACCATGCGCTGATCGGGTTAGATACCGGCGACCTCAGCGAAGTGGTGGTGACGCGGGCGAGCCGCGTGATCCCGGCCAAGGACATCGAGGAGCGCGTCGCGCAGGCGCTGTCGGCGCAATACGCGCTCGGCCCGCGCCAGGACATCGTGGTGAATTTCGACCGCGAGCTGCGCACCATCCAGGTGGAATCGACCACCAAGGGCGAGCCGCGCGTCGCCTACCTCAATTACGACAGCCGCAGCGGCCGCTTCGACGTCACGCTCGATATGCCGACCGGCGCCACCACCCGCGGCACGCTGCAGTTGTCCGGCCGCGCGGCCGCGACGGCGGAAGTGGTGACCTTGATCCGGCCGCTCGAGCGCGGCGAGGTCATCAAGAGCACCGACGTGCTGATCGAGCGGCGCCCGCGCGCCGAGATCGGCCGCGATCTCGTCGGCAAGGCCGAGCAGGCGGTCGGGCTCGCCGCCCGCGCGCCGATGCAGCCGGGCCGGCCGCTGCGCGTCGCCGATCTGATGAAGCCGGAGCTGGTGCAGCGCAACGAGACGGTGACGCTGGTCTACGAAGTGCCGGGCATCACTCTCACGGTGCGCGGCAAGGCCGCCGAAGGCGGCGCCGAAGGCGACGTGATCTCTGTGCTCAACGAACAATCCAAGCGCACGGTGCAAGGCGTGGTGGTCGGTCCCGGCCGCGTCATCATCAGCACCGGCTCGCCGCGGCTGGCGGCCAATCTGCCGCCCAGCCGGTGAAGCAGAAATCTGAAGCGTCAATGTAAAGTCGAGTTGCTGGTCAATGCCAAAACGAAACGGCGCCGTCGCGCCATTTGTGAAAGTGATGTCGATGAAAGTCCACACCGTGACGCGTCACGCGGTCCTGGCCGCGATCGCAACCGCGCTGCTCTCGAGCTGCGCGGCGATCGACCGGGTCAAGAATATCGGCCAGCCGCCGCCGCTGGCCTCGGTCGACAATCCGACCGCGCGGCCGGGCTACAAGCCGGTGCAGATGCCGATGCCGGCGGCGCAGCCGGCCTCCTACAATCCCAATTCGCTGTGGCGCAACGGCTCGCGCGCCTTCTTCAAGGACCAGCGCGCGCACCAGGTCGGCGATATTCTCACCGTCAAGGTCAATATCACCGACAAGGCCAATATCGCCAACGAGACCCTGCGCAGCCGCGCCAATACGGAAGATTCCGGCGTCACCAACTTTTTCGGCAAGCAGAAACTGCCGGTGCTCAATTCCGCGTTGCCGACGCGCATCTTCACCGCCGATTCCACCGCCTCGAGCGACGGCAAGGGCTCGGTCAACCGCCAGGAGGCGCTGTCGACCAACGTCGCCGGCGTGGTGACCCAGGTGCTGCCGAACGGCAATCTGGTGATCGAGGGCCGCCAGGAGATCCGGGTCAATTTCGAGATCCGCGAACTGATCGTCGCCGGCGTGGTGCGGCCGGAGGACATCGAGAGCGACAACACCATCGACTCCAGCAAGATCGCGCAGGCGCGCATCGCCTATGGCGGGCGCGGCCAGATCACCGATGTGCAACAGCCGCGTTACGGCCAGCAGGTGCTCGACGTGGTGCTGCCGTTCTAGTCAGTAGAGTCGCTTACGTAGCTTAAGTGGGCTCCCGCGCCGTTTTTCGCATCGCGCGAGCGTAGACGGCGTCAACGACGCGGCCTCCGGCAGCTCCCCAGCCGGGGGCCGCGTGCGTTTTCGGGGGGCAAGGCTTTCTACTTCCAACTCAACCCCGGAAACGGCGGGGGATGTTGGTTGATGCACCGCCTAATGTCCGTTTTCGGGCAATCCACAGCGGACATTCTCACTAATTCAAAACAGCGCTCATGAGAGCGACGACCAAATGAGCGCAATCACCGCGACCGCCATCAGTGCTGTGCCGATGATACGAGCTGAATTGTGATCATGAATGGAGTTGTGAGGAAAACGGTCCACAAAAGACCGTATCCTCCAAACGCCGATGCAAAGCAGACGCCGCATGAATTTGTCGCAAAGTCCGCGATTGGCACTTAGCGGACATTCCGCGACTGCGGCCGAGAGTCTTCTTTCGGGAGCAAAGCGGACATTGGCTAACCGTTGCTCACCAGCCTCAATTTATGAGTCCACGCCCTAAAGGGGGCGTTTAGCGAGAGTTGACTGCTCTAGGAATATAGTCACACTTCCGCCAAAATCCCTCGCCAGGGTCCCCTTGCCTGGCTCGGCTGCGCTCCATCCCCTCGGCATTTTGTCGGGGCGGAAAAAGGGGAAGACGGCGTACCCGGCGCCGCTCAAATAACACGGGCGCGCACGCGCGCTCTTTTGGAATACGGGCGATGGCGCATGTCTGCACGGCTGTTTGAAAATTAAATCGGGGAGCAATGAACGCGCGGCAACCTCGCTTCCCCTCTCCCATAGGGAGAGGGTGGTGAGCGCGGAGCGATAGCGAAGCGCGAACCGGGTGAGGGGTTACGGTCTATCGTGAGGCCATAACCCCTCACCCGCCCTCGCTTCGCTCGGGCACCCTCTCCCTATGGGAGAGGGAAAGAACCCTCAATCGTCGCGATACACCCGCTCGCGCTGCTCGTGGCGCTCCTGCGCTTCCACCGACAGCGTCGCGATCGGGCGCGCTTCCAGGCGGCGGATCGAGATCGGCTCGCCGGTCTCCTCGCAAAAGCCGTAGGTGCCATCGTCGATGCGCCCGAGCGCTTCGTCGATCTTGGCGATCAGCTTGCGCTGGCGGTCGCGCGCGCGCAGCTCGATGGCGCGATCGGTTTCCGATGAAGCCCGGTCGGCGATATCCGGATGGTTCTGGTTCTCCTCCTGCAGATGCAGGAGCGTCTCCTTGGCCTCCTTCAAGATGTCTTCCCGCCATGTGAGCAGCTTCAAGCGGAAATAGTCCCGCTGGCGCTCGTTCATGAACGGCTCCTTGTCGGACGGCAGATAAGGCTTGGTTTTAGTTCTGGCCAACATCCCACTCACTCCCTGACTTCTTTTGTTCTTGGTGCGACGATTTGTCCCCGCGCGGCAGGCTTATATACGCGTGCCAAGCCCCGGACAACATCCGAGTGAAGCTGACCGCCTGGACGGATTATTGTTATAGTTCAGTGACTTATGCCGATGGGCCGGCTGGGCGGGGCAACGTTGAGGCTAGCGGATGCCGGCTTTGGCCAGTTCGACCGCCACGCGCAGGTCGATTTCGCCCAAAACCGAGTCCAGCCCGGGGTCGCCGGTTTGCTCGCCCAGCCCCTCGGCCGCGACCTTGAGGCGCGCCAGCGTGGAGCCATCCACGCTGCCATCGAGCAAACCGAGCTTGAGCGTATCGAGCACGTCGAGCGCCTTGCGGCCCTTGGCGACCGCGCGTTTCTTGCGTTCGGTCGGTGTCTCGACGCCCTGCAAGGCGATCAGCGCATCGACGGTCGACACCGCGCGCAAGCTACCGGCCGCGGCGGAATTGCGCGGCGCCTCCTGCTCGCTGACCGTGAAGGCGCCGCCGGCGCTGCGGCGCGCCGTGGCCGGCGCCGACGCCAGCGCAGTTCCGTTCGATCCGTGAATGCGCATCGTGAAGAACCCCACCCGACAATCGTCGGTCCCCGAATACCTTTAAACCTGGGCCGTTATGGTTAATCCCCGGTAAAAATGCCGGCAAAAATTGCCGCTTGGTGCGTTTCCTGCCGGACGTCTGGTGCGCCGCGTTGGCCACGCCGATTCAAAAACATGAAGCTTGCCAGAGTCTTGGGCAGCGCGCCCGGGTTGGCACGGCGTTCGCATAACTAATGACAGTCAACCGTCACATTGGGGAGCAGTGATGACGAGGACGTTGCGAGCCGTAATTCTGGCCGTGCTATTGACCGCGTTCGCCGCGCCGAACGCGTGGGCGACCTCGCGCATCAAGGACCTCGCCAATATCGAGGGCGTGCGGCAGAACCAGCTCATCGGCTACGGCCTGGTGGTCGGCCTCAACGGCACCGGCGACACCCTCAACAATATTCCCTTCACCAAGCAGTCGCTTACCGCGATGCTGGAACGGCTCGGCGTCAACATCCGCGGCCAGACGCTGCGCACCGGCAACGTCGCCGCCGTGATGGTGACCGCCAATCTGCCGCCGTTCGGCACGCAAGGCACCCGCATCGACATCACCGTGTCCTCGCTCGGCGACGCCAAGAGCCTGCAAGGCGGCATGCTGCTGGTCACCCCCCTGCT
>Ga0097691_1000762_pt1 | contig 26129 bp, 28 predicted proteins | sample NGESurdeep072012_8_FD_72858 | JGI IMG/M metagenome (GOLD analysis project Ga0097691, IMG submission 72858) | Arctic peat soil microbial communities from Barrow, Alaska - NGEE Surface sample 210-1 deep-072012 | ecosystem: Environmental > Terrestrial > Soil > Wetlands > Peat ... | reverse complement strand
CATGAACCATATCAACGGCATAGCCTTTTAGCTCAAGCCCTTTCTTAACAGCTTGGGCAATCTTCGGCTCATCTTCAATAACAAGGATTCTCATAATGTCTATATTATACCCATCGTTATTGAAAAACAGCTTAAGGATAAATTTTTGTAGGCTTTAGTTGGTTACACTACCTGTTGTAGAGCCACTTGTGCTAGTTGAGCTACCACTAGCCCCAGCTGATGGTCCACCACCAAAACTAGGGTTTACCAATATTCGGGCAGCTTGTGTTGCATTGCTGGTGCTTGGAATGACTATTACTTTTTCGCCGTTTTGTATATCTGACGTAGTCACTGTTTGACCGTTGTCACTGATCGTCGTAGCAGAAGTAATAGAGTATGTTTTGCTGGAGCCACTGGTAGAACTAACGGTAATGCTAGATGCTGAAACAGTACTTACCGTACCGATTCCGCCCCCACCACGCTGAAAACCACCTCCACGTGCGCCCCCAAAGGCGCTAGCTCCACCAGTCGTAGAAGCGCTTTTGTTGTGATTAGACTGGTATGCGCTACCGGCCCAAAATCCAACAACTGTCGCTACTACAATTAAAATGAGGACGGCGGTTGATTTTCCACTAAAAGTGAAGCTTTTGCCTTGTTTGTTTGTCATTGAATCATTGTGTTGCATATCGTTATTAACCTTCTTGTATTATTTCCCCATTAATTTACCATCTTGGAGCTTGAATGTTAGCTCTGTCTTGCCGACGATTTCTAGATCATGAGTGACGGCAATGATGGTAGTATTTTCGCTTATAGATAGGCCATGTAGAAGATCGAATATCATCTTTCCTGTTTGGCTATCTAGGTTGCCAGTTGGCTCGTCGGCAAGTATTAGTTTTGGATTATTTGCCAAAGCTCGAGCTATTGCCACTCGTTGCTGTTGGCCACCACTCAACTTACCGGGTTTACGTTTCATCTCATCTTCGCTGAGACCAACCGCAGCTAATAGTGTTTTAGCTCTTGGTAAGCGTTCTGCTTTAGGTCGACCAACAAATTCCATAGGCAGAATTACGTTCTCTAAGGCAGTTAAATTAGGTACTAGATTATAGTTTTGGAAAACAAAACCGATTGATTTACCACGATAAGTAATTAAATCATGATCACTCATGTTGGCGATGTCTACATCGTCAACTTTAATTGATCCAGACGTCGGTTTATCTAGTCCGCCAAGAAGGCTCAGTAAAGTGCTCTTCCCGCTACCACTTCTTCCGATGATCGATGCAAACTTACCATCGCCTACCTTAAAGCTGACATTATCTACTGCAGCTACTGTTTCACCAGTAGACCTAAACGTTCTGGTTAACTTATCTACTTTTAACATATCTAATGATCTCCTTTATTCTGTTCTCATTACTTCAGCAGGTCTAACCTTGGCTATTAATATTGAAGCAGCTGCACTGCCTATTACGGCTATTATTATGGCTGCCGCTATGCCGTCGACAATTATTGTCCAGCCGACAACTGCTTGTATGTTAGAGAAGCTGTTACCGCCTGCTCTTAGGTGTCCGCCGTTGGCTGAAATGTTGGGTGCCCCACCACCAGCTCCAGCGGTTCGTCCTCTAAAGCCTTGGACTTGGGTCGTGGTGGTTGAGCTCGATGAATTAGTGACCAATAATTTAGTAATTGGGCTTGCTGCGGCTACGCCAATTACAATACCGATTATGGCGCCGAGTAGGGTTAATGTAATGGCTTCGCTCATGAATTGAAGCATAACCTTGACGTTTGATGCGCCGATAGCTTTCAGGACTCCTATTTCTCGTCTTCGTTCACGGACGATCATAATCATGATCAGGAAGATTATTACTGCCCCGGCAACAAGTGAACCGATTAGGCTGTAGAGAGTTATTGTCTGGATGTTTTTTAGAGGCGTAACTGTTGCTTCGGCTTGCTGTATCTGGTTAGTCACATCAGCGCTAGAGCCAAGCTGTTTGGATATTTCGTTAGTAACGGTCGGCACATTTGCTAGGCTATCAACCTGGACTACAGCACTTGTTATTTGTCCAGTCTGACTAGATATTCTTTGTACGGTTGTTAGCGGCATGATCATTTGAGAATTACTGAAACTGTTACCAGAATCAAATATGCCACTAACAGTTATGGTCGTACCATAAGCCGTGAACGTTGATCCAACTTTCAGATTATTCTTTGATGCCAGTGATGTGCCAAGTATGGCGACGTTGTCGTTTGAAGTACTACTGAAGACGCTGCCCGAAGTTAATTTAAATGTTCCCCCGCCTGTTGTGTTAGACAAATTAGTCGGGTCTGTCGTACCATCGACAGTTACTGGAGGTGTAAAGTTCAAACTTGAGCCACCAGCTCCTCCAAAGCTATCGCCTTGTGGTGCCGCACTAGCACCGCTGCTTTGGGCAAATCGTTGTCCAAGCGCTCCTAGATCGATTGATGAAACTAGGTTGGTATTTGACGATGTAAGCCGGTCGTTTAAGCTCTCGCTCATTGATGCTACATGGTTAATGCTCTCAATTGGAGCAAGTTGTGCCTGTGTTAGCGGGTTACCACCACCCTCAAATCCTCTTACTCCAGCTGGCGAGACAGTGATATCGGTTCCGACGCTAGCATTAACTGAGCTAATCTTGGCGCTAACGGCCTGTCTTGCTACGAGCATCGACAAACCAAGGCCAATACTTAGGCCAATAATAATGACTATTGATAATGTTCTGATGTAATTTCTGAAGGCGTTTCTAGCACCGCGACTGACTACGTTCATATATGATCCTTTGATAATTAAAGTTTCGTTTGCTTACTAAATGTACTTAAGATTAAACGATTGAATACTTAAATTTAGCTTAACGTTTACGTATGTGCGCATAGAACATTAATAAAAAGTAGATATAATGAGACAAATAGTTTAGATAAATATAAGTAAACTGGATATAATAGTTTAATCATATGGCCCAACCTCGAAGATATAGAAGCGATGACATAAGACCTAATCCGGGCCTCAGGCCAGGTCAGGACGTTGCCAGCAAGTCAGCTACTAACTCTTTTCCTACGGTAGGAATGACTCTAAGATCGTATAACAATAAGGCCGCTTCTCAACCACGCCGAAATTATACCTACGATAATGTAGACAAGAAGACCAAAAAAGGTAAATTAAGGCGCATATTTAGTCTCAAGCACATCATTATTACCTTAGTAGCCGCTGTTCTGGTAATTGGTGGCCTTCTGGGTTTCAACTTTGCCTATAACATTCACAAGTTATTTGGTGGAAGCATTTTTGGCATATTCAGCAGTAGCAAGCTTAAAGGACAGGACAGTGGCAGGATAAACATTCTGATTGCTGGTAATTCAGCCGACGATCCTGGCCATAACGGCGCAAACCTAACAGACTCAATAATGGTTATCAGCATTAATACCAAAAACAATACTGCGTTTATGCTCAGCATACCGAGAGACTTATACGTAAATATTCCCGGTAATGGTTACGGCAAGATAAATGAAGCATACGTCGATGGCCAAGCGAGTAGTTTTACCGCAGCCGGCTATCCAAACGGAGGTATGGGTCAACTTGAGCAAGTGGTATCACAGGATCTTGGTATTCCAATCGATTACTATGCCCTGGTAGATTATTCAGCCATTCGTGACGCCGTAAATGCAGTCGGGGGCATTAATGTTAATATCCAAAGTTCAGATCCACGAGGTCTTTATGACCCAAGTATTGACTACTCTACTCATGGCCCACTAGTTAAATTAACCAATGGTGTTCATACACTTGACGGTCAGCAAGCTCTAGACCTGGCTCGTGCTCGTGGCGATACTTACGGCGCATACGGATACGCTAATAGCGACTTTGAGAGAACGGCCAATCAGAGACTGATGTTGGTTGCCCTAAAACAAAAAGCTACAAGTGCTGGAGTTTTGGCCAATCCAGTAACCTTATCTAAGCTATTTAACACTGTCGGAAGCAATGTGAAAACCGACCTAACACTCGGCGACGTTAGAACTCTCTATTCATTAGCTAAGCCAATTAATTCAAGCAACATTACTTCAGCAAGTTTCCAAAATGGACCTAATGGTCAAAACCTACTTGCAAGCTATGTCACTTCAAGTGGACAGGATGCCTTAATCCCAGCAGCCGGCGTTGGCAATTACACAAAGATTCAGCACTATGTCCAGCAACTAATATCTAACAATCCAGTGGTTAAAGAGAATGCCCCGATTGCCCTGCTAAACGCTACCAGTGACTCTGGTTTAGCTGGTCGTCAGCAGACAATTGACGAGGCCAAGGGTCTAAACATTGTAAATATTGGCGACGCCGTGCCTAACTTGGCTCAAACTGAGATTGTCGATAACTCTAAAGGTAAGTATCCAGCCACTCGTAGCTATCTAAAAACTCTATATAACGCGACTTTTGTAACCAACCCAACCTATACCTCATACTATCCGAATGCTGCCTTTATAGTGATGCTTGGCCAGGATCAAGTAGCCAAAGACTCAACCTACTCCACAGGCTCAGCTACCGCATCACAAACGACTAACTAAAGTCGACCTAAATACTGGCCTTGCCGCGGCCCTAAGCTTAAGCGATAATAAGGCACAATGAACAAAACTGCCTCGCGGCCAAAAATAAGTTGGTTAAGACTGTTCTATCTACTATTAACCTCAATCTTTATTTACGTGATTATTTCTCAGATATCCAGCCTTAGAGGAAGTTTAACCCAAATTAAAACTAGCAATCTTGGCTATGACTTATTAGCAGTGTTGGCGATTATGGTAAGTTATTTATTTGGTTCGCTTACCTATTATGTAATATCTATTAAACCCCTGTTTTATTGGCGTACAGTTGTTGTAGAGCTGGGAATTAACACCATAAATAAGCTACTACCCGCAGGAATTGGCGCGATTGGCGGTAACTTTTTCTACTTAAAAAAATCTGGCCATAGTAACCTGCAGTCAGCTAGTGTGGTGTTTATTAATAACCTACTTGGTATTATAGGTAATTTACTGCTTCTTGGGGTCCTCCTAGTATTTGTCCCGCATGTACGTTTCAGCCATGTTGCTTCAGTAAGTAGGGTTTTCGCAGTTATTATTTTGGCCACCCTATTCTTGATGATTCTTAGCTTATCCTTGCCAGGTATACGTTCGAAGCTTAAAAAGTTGGGTAAAGATTTTGTCGCTCAACTAAAAGTCTATAAAACACATAAGTCTAAACTCCCAGTCGGCCTGATTTGTTCGATTGGGCTAACTCTTGGTAGCGTTATGACGCTTTCATTCTGTCTTAAGGCCGTTCACGGCTATTTACCTATTAGCTCACTCATGCTTGCCTATAGTTTTGCCATTTGGATCAGCTCTATTATCCCAGCTCCAGGTGGTTTTGGTCCGGTTGATGCAGGCTTAGTGGCAGCTCTGGTAGCTTTTGGCATTAACTTGAATCAAGCAATTGCCTGCGTTTTAATTTTTAGCCTTGTAAGTTTCTGGCTACCTCTAGTTGGAGGAGTCCCAGCTCTTATTTGGTCTAGGCGTAAGGGCTATATATAAAATCTTGATGACTTCACCATGACTACCAAGTGGACTCTATGTTGCAATGACTAAAACCCATATATAGAACTAATACTCATCATCCTCATCCACAGGCAACGCCATTAGCTCGCTCTGAACTGGGCTAAGAACACTCTCTATTAACCATTCAGCAGACTCTGGGTCAATCATCCCATCGAAAGCCTCAATGACTACTAGCCCATCTGCTTCATCTTTCATGCTTACTTTTGTTGTAGTTCCATGTCCATTATCTCGTGAATTATAATTTATATGTAGATATAAATGGAAGTTAGTACCGTCTACCACGGCTGTTCTAATGGTTGGCCAGCCATCTTCTGGTCTATTTGACTCTATTCTGTCTCCATGAAATATATGATCAGTAGCTACAAAGTGTGGTAAGAAGACTATTTGTTGAGTTCGGCGTAGTACTTGCTCACAATATACTGATCTACTTGTGTCGACATACGGGCTGGGTGGAATAGTTGCCGTAACACCAAGAGGGATTGTAGGTGCTACTCCAGTAGTATTTATCTCATGATAATCCGGCCTAAGAAATTCTCGTCTGCTCACAATGCTACTATACAATATTTAAGAGATTAAATCCAGTACCTTGCGAAGGGATTTACTTGTTGTTGCAGGATAGTCGCCAGGACCTTTAGGTAGCCTCACTTGAACTAAAGGATTATAATAATTCCTAGCAGTGGTTGAGCTGGCGTTTATTGCCTTCTTTCAGCCAAGCTTATATATATTTTTCACCTTGAGCTTACGAATTAAGCTCACCTATCTCTCCTTACCCAAGGGGATGTACTATAACTCCTACTATCGTTAACTAAACGACCTGATTCTGATAGGTTGTCTTTTAAATCAAAAATAAAAATTCTTATTCAAAGTGCATTTCAAATAACTACTAGCCAAATAAGGAGAAAAATATGCGTGAAAAAATTAATGAGGAAGTTAGTGTCGTTATGTATTACTCGGCAAAGAAGAAGGTCGCCTTGCCACATATTATGAGTTGGCGAAATATTGAATATGAAGTTGGTACCATCGGCTATCATCATAAAATCTTTGAAGGTAAAACCGCTCATCATATCTTCGAACTTGTAGACAAGACGGCCTCACTTTGGTTTAGGTTAAATTTTAATACAGATAATTTGCATTGGACTTTGGAGGTGATTAGCGATGGAAATGCCAATTAATCCTGCTAGACCTCTAAGAATGCACATTGATCTCAATAGTTGCTTTACGACTATTGAGCAGCAGGCAAACCCACTAATTAGACGTAAGCCGGTGGTAGTGGCAGCCTATGATACGCCTGGAGGTATGATTTTGGCCGCCTCGTATGAGGCCAAGGCTCTTGGTATTAAACTGGGGGTAAATGTGCGTGATGCTCGAAGGATATACCCTGGCCTGATTGTGATGATGCCAGACCCAGATAAGTATATTGATGCAAACAGACGATTCCGTGAGCTGCTTCTTAAGTACACCGACCTGGTTGTCGCTAAGTCGGTCGATGAATATGCCGTTGATTTTACCGCTTCACCAGCCTTGAGGCGTGGAGAAACTTTAGCCCAGATCGGTATGTCTATAAAACAAGATATAAAGCAGTCTATAGGCGAGTATGTGACGGTTAATGTCGGTATCGGCGCTAATAGATTCTTAGCTAAGCTAGCGGCCGGGCTTAATAAGCCTGATGGGCTAGACGAAATCACGATAAAAAACCTAAGACAGATTTATTCCAAAGTCAGCCTAGTTGATCTTCCAGGGATTAATGTTCGCTACCAAGCTAGGTTGAATCTGGCCGGTATCTACACTCCACTAGATTTCTTAGATGCTCCGTTGCCGGTCTTACGCAAAGAAGTCTTTAAGGGTATTGTTGGCTACTATTGGTATCTAAGGCTTCGAGGCTACGAAGTGGACGATATGGATTTTGGCCGAAAAACTTTTGGTCATCAATATGCTTTAAGCCAAAAAACAACTGACCTTAATGAATTATCGAGGCTACTCATGAAACTGTGTGAGAAAACTGGCCGCAGATTAAGACGAGCTGGTTTTACCGCTTCAGGCGTTCATTTATGGCTAGGTTTTGAAGATCATAGTCGCTCATCACACGGCAAGAGGTTGGGGTATGAGCTCTATTCTACGCAGTCTATCTATCAGGCAGCTTTAAAGCTACTTAACAGCGCTGTTTCAGACTCCAGGGTTACTAATATGGCGGTCAGTGTTTACGGCTTGGATTCGGCTGGCTTCAAGCAACTAGATCTTTTCGCCGATCCGGAACAGGATACCTGGAGTATAGCTACGACATCTGACAAAATTAATGATCGTTATGGTGAATTTAGCGTCATACCAGCACTAATGGCTAATATGCAAGACACAATCTTAAAGAGAGTGTCCTTTGGTAGAGCTGATTATCTTTAAGCTAGTTTAATTGGCGGTGCAACTTTAACAGCTTTTGGTTTTTTTACTTCTTTTCGGCCTTTATCTTTGGACATCGGGTGGTCTCGCTTTCGTTTCTTAATGGAGCTAATGCTTAACTATAGGCTAAAAGACGGCATCGGCCTAATTATTAAAGGGGTTACTTTTGGCGTTTTCGCTTCATGTGGTCGAGCTCGGTTTTACGAAGACGCAGTGTCTTTGGCGTAACTTCGAGCAGCTCATCGTTTTCAATAAAGTCTAGGCATTCTTCAAGACTGAAAATAGTCGGAGGAGTTAGTTGAACAGTCCCATCGCTGGAAGAACTTCGCATATTGGTAAGATGCTTGGCTTTACAAACGTTCATCTCAAGATCATCACTACGCTTGTTGAGGCCAACAATTTGACCAGCGTAGACTTTTTCGGCTGGGCCGACAAAGGTTGTGCCTCGAGCTTCGGTTGTTTGTAGGGCGTACGGAGTTGTAACACCGTTTTCGTAAGCAATAATAACACCATTACGGAGCTGTTTAAGTGTTTCACCAAGTGGCTTATAGTCGATAGTAAGGCTATTCATAATAACTGTGCCCTTGGTATTGGTGGTCAAAATATTTCTCAATCCAAGTAGTGCTCTGGTTGGTAGTTCGTAAACCAATTTGGTTACGCCCTTAGTACTGGCGAATTGCTCAGTTAGAGTTGCCTTACGTGCGCCTAGCTCCATTTGAACGGCGCCTACATGCTCGGCCGGTACTTCAATTATTAGCTCTTCAATTGGCTCTAGAATCTTTCCGTCGACTTCTTTAGTGACAACTTGAGGCCTACCAACTTCAAACTCATAGCCTTCACGCCTTAAGGTCTCAATAAGCACGCTAAGGTGGAGTTCGCCACGGCCACTGACCAAAAAGCCGATCTTGTCTTCGCTAACTCGAAGACCAACATTACTCTCAAGTTCCTTCTTCAGCCGTTCACCAATTTGACGGCTAGTCGAGAAATCTCCCTCAGTCCCTCGAAATGGGCTAGTGTTTGGCCCGAGGTATATTTGTAGGGTCGGGGCTTCAATTTCAAGTACTGGTAGCGCTTCTGGGCTAAGATCATCAGCCACTGTTTCGCCAATTTGAGCATCACCAACACCGGTCAGTTGAACAATTTCTCCAGCGTAACTTTGCTCAACTGGAGTGGTGCCAATGCCATTACTAACTAGGATGCTATCAACTTTGGCTTTAACAATAGAGCCGTCTTTTTTGCACAACGAAACCTGGTCTCCTTGTTTAACGTGGCCACGGTTAATTCTGCCAATGGCATACTTCCCCTTAAAGCTATCCCAAGCCAGGGCGGAAATTAGCATTTGAAATGGCTTATCTATGTCTACTTCTGGAGCCGGAATATCTTCAATGATGGCATCAAAAATTACTGATAAGTCGGCATCTTCTTCTGCACTAGCTGGTGGTGTTTTCCAGGCCTTGCCTTCTCTGCCGATTGCATAATAGGTGTGATAATGAAGCTGATCTTCGTGAACAGCTAGTTCAAGGAATAAGTTTGCTAGCTCATCTTCAACTTCTGCTAGTCTTGAGCTAGACTTGTCGATTTTGTTAATAATTACTACTGGTTTTAGCTCGTTGGCCAGGGCTTTACCAAGTACAAACTTGGTTTGTGGCATTGGGCCCTCTTGGGCATCGACTATTAGCAGACAACCATCGGCCATGTTGAGCGTTCGTTCTACTTCGCCACTGAAGTCGGCGTGCCCTGGAGTATCGATAATATTTATCCGGTAGTCATCATGCTGAACGGCCGTTACTTTAGCGGTAATAGTGATTCCCCGCTCTCTCTCTTGGTCGCCACTATCCATAATTAGGTTTTGGCTCATTTCGGTTTGGTTGTCCCTAAATGTCTTGGATTGCTTTAAGAGACCATCAATAAGTGTTGTCTTACCATGGTCGACGTGAGCGATGATTGCGATGTTACGGATTTTCTTAGGGTCTTGCTTCATAAAATAAATGACGGCGTATTATAGCGCCGTCTCTTTCAAAACTATCTATATTATAACTTAAATTAGACGAAGTTACTAGTGTTTATTTTGGCAATTATCCCTTGACACCATAATAACAGATTGATATACTGTATGTATGAAGTTTACTATGCAAGAGTTCAATCAGAAGTTTCCAACAAGCGATGCTTGCTTAGATCATTTATGGCAAGTACATTTTACAGATAAGCCATGTACTGCCTGTGGACTTTATGACGGCTTTCATAAGTTATCAAATAGACCCGCTTATCAATGTCAATGTGGTCATCAAGTATGTCCATTAGCCGGTACTCCTTTCCATAAATCAACTACTGACCTTAGAACTTGGTTTCTTGCTATTTTCTTTATGACTAACACTAGATCAGGTATGTCAGCCCTACAGTTTCAACGTATATCCGGCGTTACATATAAAACAGCTTGGAGAATATTTAAACAAGTCCGGCTTATGATGGGTGATGACGATAGCCTACTTAATGAGAGTGTTGAAGTAGATGAGGCCTATATACATCCCAACCCTCAACGACGCAGTACCGCTAAACCCCATAACAGTAAAGTGGTCTTTGGTATGATTGAACGTGGAGGAAGAGCCAGAGTTAAACACGTTAAAAGCTCGGGTGAAAGAGTCTTAACTCCTGAGATCGAAAAGAACATAAGCAGAGATGCTACTATCTACAGCGATGAGTATGGTTCATACAAACTGCTTAAAAAACGAGGATATGAACACCTAACGGTCAATCATAGTAAACAACAATTTGTAGTTGGTAGAATACACACTCAAAACGTTGAGAACTTCTGGAGCCAGTTTAAGCGGGGTATCTATGGTGTCTACAGACATTACGATGCTAAATATTTGCAACACTATGCTAACGAATATGCATTTAGATATTCAAACCGCAAAAGCAATACCCCAATGTTTGATTTAGTGCTTAAAAACCTAGTAGCTTTCACTCAATAAACAATCTAACAAAAGCTAATGCCGATATTAGCTTTTCTCGAGCTTATTGTATCTGTTATTTTCAATTTTATTTCTTCTTCTTATATATAAATATATAGGAGAAGACTTATAAACTTAGTAAATAGGAGCTTAGATCATTTGGACTATCTACTTTAATTACTTTTTCGGGTGAAGATAAATAAGCAAGAATTGTGTTACGATCATCCCCTTGGCTAACCAACACTACAATACCGGCATTAATATCCAACATTTCAACATCGTTGATAGCATTACCAGCAATAAGTAGATCTTCTGTTCTGACCTTTAAGTGCCTAGCTACTTTTAATACAGATAAGCCTTTATTGATGTTGTTCTTAATAAATTCCATATTGCCATCTTGAAAAATTACATTAGTATCAGTTCTGGTAAAGGCTAGCTTAAGGTTTTCTACTCTAACGTAGTCTTTTAGCTTCAGGGTAACGTTAGTTAGTTTTTGAGTTAATAATAGATCTTCTAGTTCGCCAATAGAGGAGGTAAAGACGTGGGCATAATGACCTCGTTTTTCTGTTTCTTCTTGAACATCGCGTTCATCACTGCACCAGACCTCAACTTTTTTACTTACATCTATGGGATTAAACCAGGCTAATTTAAATAATCCAATGTTAGATCTAGTAAAATCTATCACATGGTCAATTTCTCTATCATTAAAGTATTCACCAAAGATAGCATTACCATTATGATCAACAATCTTAGTTCCGTGTTCTAAGATAATAAGAGCATCAGGGGAGATAATATCGTTAAATGTAGCTCCAAGCATTTCCTTAAGTCTTATATAACCTCTGCCGGTTGAAACTGTAGTCTTACAACCAAGTTTGTGAAGATGATGCATGGCTTTAACAATATTCGGACTAATCAAACCGCGATCAGCAATAGTTCCGTCTACGTCAAAGATGGCAAGTTTAGGGCTATTCATAATGTTACGATTTTATCATTTTAAGTACTTCAGTCTTCTTTTTTTCTAGTAAGACATCGAGGTCTTCAGAATAGTATTTATATAGAGCGTTGGGTAGCTCACAGTCCTTCAAAAAAGATTTATTAACACAAAGTTGTGTTTTGGTCGTATGAATCATTTTGCTTTGACTGTAGTTATGCAGAAGCTCGTTTATAATGCCTTGTTTATAACCCTTCTTTTGACATATTGCTAAAGCTAAAAGTGTTTCGGGTGGCTGACCAACACATTCAAATGGAGTTTGAATGTCATGTCCGGCTAACATTCTTAAGATATTCTTATTTTCCTCTATATCAAAAAGTACTTCTCCGCCAAATATTTCATTAGTAACTTTATCGTCATCTAAGAAGGCTAAATAAAACAGCCACACATAAACACACTTGGCGCATCGACGGCACCAAGGCTTAGTCACATTACAGGAATGCGCCTTCTTTATTAAGTCCCATGGTAAAGTTGCAAAAATAGCGAATATCGCAGGGTCGCTTAATGGCACCAAGGTAGAGTAATAATGTACATCGTTAGATAGTGGGTTCTTTATGTAATGGGACATCAGCTTTTGCGCCTCTAAGCTTTTACCCCATTGGTGATTAATTGGCGCACCTTCTTCTAGCTCCCATTTTAGGTTTGGGTAATTTGCGGATTTTTCGTGACCTAGCGCGAGCGAGTTATACCCAGAATATAGTGCCAAAGGAAGACATTCGAATATAGAAGCGGGTGTTTCGGCTGCTGCTAGGGTGTGTATTTTATACTCTTGACCGTCATAATCGATAATCGGGCTATCAAGGAAGTCGTCAAAGACCACCATTTCATTAATGAATGAGTCTTCTGAAGCTAGTTGAGCGACTGGTTTTACGTCTGATTGTTCAACCCTATTTCCATAGATTGAGCTCGAATATTCTAGTATATCGTGCGGTATGCCAGCATCCTTGAGAATTCTAGTCGATACGAAGCTGTCTTTTCCGCCTCCAAAAAATGTAAGAGCCATACCTTCCTGATAATGGAAATTGATAGGCTTACGACTCTTCTTCGCATTAGCTATCAGTTTTGGTGGCTTATCGTGGGGCAAATTGTTTTCATACCGCCACTGTCCCCATACATTAATGAAAACCTCACTCCATAATTGCTGCAGATCTCTGTCAACATACTTGGACAATTTCCCTAAGTTTACAGTTTCTAAATGTAAAGAACCGTATTTATTCATTTCAAATGCGGCTATGTGTGCCACTAGACGCTTTAGATTATCTCTTCCAATCTGTCTTTTTAACTTTTTAAAATTTACATTTCGATACCATATACTTGTTGAGAAGACTCGCCCAAGCACATTAACTTCAAAGAATAGCCTGTCTTTTTCTATAGTGTACTTTTCAAGTAATGCTCGTCTCTCGTTTTGCATATTATTTACTCTTTATTTTTAGACTATTATTTATAGTCATGTCGAAACGTTCTTTTCCATTAGGATGATCTAGGTCTAACTTTTCAGTTCCCATTCGTTTTTCTATGTTTTTATCTCGTTTAGCTTCTTTTTTAGTTGTTTTCTTTGGTTTCATATTCTTCAGTATATACTGCTTTTATTGATCCTAGATAGCTTAAAGACAAACAGATAGATTCATACATTTCTTATTGTTTGTTATTATTAGTTTAATGAATGTACAAGATGTTCTAAGTGATAATTATGACGTTGGAACCGTCCAAGATGTAGCCAGTATCAAATCTGGTGTTTCCAATCAGAACTACAGGATCGCTACTACTACAGGAGAGTATGTGCTTAGAGTTTGTCATTTTGAACCGCAAAATCAGGTTAATGTAATGCTACCCTTTTTGGAATATGCAGCTACGGTTGACTACCCAGCTCCACGATTAGTAAAAACCGCTAATGGACAAGGATTTTATGGCACAGAAGACGAGCCAGTAATTGTTACGACTGTTGTTGATGGCGATTCGGGGACATACGAGGGTATTAATGATGATCAACTAGTTTCATTGGGTGCGTCACTTGCTAGATTGCACAAGCTAGCGTGGAACCCACAAGAAGGTTCAAAAACCAATAACACAACCTACATCCTAGACGTATACAACCAATTTTCTGGCGCCGAGATTGAAGATAGCCCAGAAAATAAAGACTTTTTGGATGTCCTTGAACAAGATTATAGGTTATTTTCTAGCGCACATATGCAAGCTGAGCTTGGTATGCTGCCGACTGGTTTAATACACAATGATTTAATTCCAGATAATGTACTCTTTAAAGATGATACAGTTGCATCATTTGTTGACCTAGAGGAAATTGGTCAGGGAATTATGCTGCTTGATATAGCTCGTGTACTAAATAGCTGGTGTTTTGTTAATGGAGAGCCCCAAGCCGATAGAATGGCTGCCTTTTTGAAAAGCTACAACGAAAGCCGCCCGTTAACATCGGAGGAAGTAGATATGCTACCAGTAGCTATGCACTTCGTAAGTTTCAGGAATAGTGTTTTTGGTCTAAAGATGCTAGCTCAGAAGCGGATTGCCACAATCTCCGAGAGTAAGGATTATCCACATCTGCAATATGTAAGAGCAAATCAGGATTTACTATCCGAAATGATCAAACATTCTCTTCAAGAATAGACACTACTTAAGAAGAGAAGCTAGATGCTCTATATGGCTTGAAGGGATAATTGCCTTTATTTTTTTGGTAACCATTACGTGTAGGTAAGAAGATTCAGCTAAGAAGCGAAATCAGGGCTGGCTTGCATGACATGATCAACGGGCATTATAGCCACTTGCTCTGGTTGAATATGTGCTCCTACCTCTTCCGACTCGAAAGTGCCCTCAGCATTTCGAAAGACGATTGCTTGCCTAGCAGCAAATAATTCGTCTGCCGCAGAAATAACTAATGCAGCTAGCCAAAACTTCCTATCATTATTAACGTTACTTTCCCATAGAACGGTTGATGCCATAAGATCAAAGGCTGCAAACCAAATCAGACTTCGATAATTTCGCGCCGTATTGGCGTACGCATCTCTTAGTTCGGGTGTTGTAGCTATAGGTAGATTAGGGCTCTTAAATAAACTCATTTGGCATTATTTATATACTATTAGCTAAATAAATACAAGAAGATTATTTTGTTTGTTTATGATTCCAGAAATGTCTAGGTTTTTTTGAATTATCTTTTGCTGGCTTTTTCTTTCGTAGATCTGAGTCTGGTATTTCGGTAGTTCCGCTCCAAAGCATTCGCCAGAATACCTTAGGAGCCTTCCTTGGCGACACTTTCTTTAAGTTACTACCCAGCGATTTGCCTACTAGCAAAAAGCCGATAACTCCAAAAATAGTCTGCACGGTTATGACGATAATAAGGACTGCCTGTGTGGCGTGAGCTGAATTACTTAGTCCTAGGCCACTGACTATTCCCGGCACTGCCAGGTAAACCGGTATCCACCAGAACATAATAAAAACTACCCCGAGACGTAATCTGAAAAGCGACACCGTGTCAGGTTTCTTAGCGATTATTTTGTCAACCATTCCTTACCCCCGATATGATGAAGTATACGCCAAAAAGTAGCAGTAGTATTACGATAAATAGTTGGATATTAGTCTTCAGTAGATTGTCCAGTTTTTGGTTCATCTTAGCCAGGCTGCCAGGGCGGTATTGCCGGTAGTAAATAATTAACATCAACGGGATTATACCGATTAGTATTGTATAGAAAAGGCCGAGTACATTGACTATCGGCATTCGATTATATGTCTTGGTTATCTGAACGACGAGCAATATAGCAAAAATATTGGTTACACTCAGTAGCGATTTCAAAAAGCCAAATATAAATAGAGACTTGGGTTTATCTGACGGTGGAGTCAATGACTTAACTTGATGTACCTCTTCTTGTTTGTAAGTGTAAGCCCTTTTAAGCGCCACGATTATAAGAGTTATTCCAAATAGTAGGTCGATAATTGAAGGTAGCTGAATCTTGGCCGAAATTGAGCTTATGCTGATACTCGTGTGCGGGCCTATAAATATTTCTGCAAGGATTGCTATTAGGATTAAAGGTGTAACTACACCGGCGGTTAAGATTAAGGCATTCCAGATCGGCCGCTTGGTTGTCAGCACAATTACCATGTTAACGATGATCAGCATTGGGCTAAATGCAATTAGTAGGCCTAAGAAAGTTAGAACAAACAGGTTGACGATAAGCCCAACGATGTTAAGAGGCATAGTCCAATAATAGACTCATAATCTAAATTGACGAAAAAACTTTATCTTAAACTTCGGTAATCCTGTCCCCGTCGAAGTTGTGCTTTTAGCCATTTAACGATAAGATTAATAGTAAATAGATCGACATGAATAAAAATATAATAGAGAAAACTATTGAAGCCCCCGCTGAAGCCTTGCAGCTTGGTGTTGAAGGCGGTCAAAAAATTGCCGCCAGAGTACCATTTACTGGAAAAGAACCGCTGCAAAGAGTTAAAAACTATTGGTATCAGCTTGGACCAGGCCTAACAACTGGTGCCTCGGATGATGATCCATCAGGTATTGCAACCTATTCTCAGGCTGGGGCTCAGTTTGGCTTCGGTTTGTTATGGCTAGCAGCCTTTACCTTCCCGCTTATGGCCATAATTCAAGAAATGTGTGCCCGAATCGGTTTAGTAACTGGGCGTGGACTGGCAGGTAATATCAGGGTCCATTTTGGCAAGAAGGTGCTCTATACCTCAACTGTACTATTATTTGCCGCTAATACATTTAACATCGGAGCAGATATAGGGGCTATGGCAAATGCTACTCGCTTAGTACTACCTAAGGTCGGCACGACGTTTCTAGTTATTGGCTTCACTGTATTAATCCTTATACTTCAAGTCTTTACGCCTTACGTGAAATACGCTAGGTATCTAAAATGGCTGGCTCTTGTCTTGTTCGCCTACATTTTGGCTGCTGTACTTGCTCATCCTAACTGGCATACAGTTGTTAAGTATTCGACAATTCCTCATATTACGTTCTCCAAAGAACAGATACTGCTAATTTGTGCTATCTTGGGTACGACCATAACCCCTTACCTATTTTTCTGGCAAACTTCACAAGAAGTTGAAGAAGAGATCGCTATGGGGCAAACTACCCTAAAATCTAGGATGGGATCAGAGCCAAAAGAGATGCGTAAAATGCGTATTGATGTCTGGTCCGGCATGTTTTTGTCTAATATGGTTATGTTCTTTATTATTGCTGCCTGTGCCAGCGTTCTCTACACTCACGGAATTCATAATATATCTACTGCTGCCCAAGCAGCCCAAGCCCTCCGTCCGTTTGCCGGCAACCTAACCTTCTGGTTGTTTGCCATCGGCATTGTTGGTGTCGGTCTGCTAGCTATACCGGTCATGGCAGGGTCTAGCGCTTACGCAATCAGCGAAAGTATCGGTAAGCGACAAGGGCTAAATAATAAGTTAAAACAAGCCTCGGCATTTTATGGAGTGATTATTATATCTATGGGCTGTGGGCTAGCGCTAAATTTCCTAGGGATAAACCCGATTAAAGCCTTGATCTATGCTGCGGTGCTCAACGGTATTGTAGCCCCAGTGATAATTGTTCTTATCCTAATAATTGCTCGTAATAAGAAGATTATGGGCGACTGGAAAAATGGTAAGACAGCAGCTAGCTTTGGTTGGATTCTAGCAGTTATTATGACAATTTCTGGGGCTGCTGCAATATATGCCATGGTTGCCTAGTCATGTTTAACTGAAAATAATATATATCAAAGACAAATAAACGCTATAAAAAAACACTTATAAACAATCCTCACACGGTTTATAGTAGCTATTCTTGCAAACGTCGGCTATCTGTCGATAAACCCATCACACTCCCTAATAGGGAACGTTACTGCTCAAGCAGCTAGTCTGCCAAGCGTTACTGGAAGCCCAGTAACTTCGTTTATAGTACCGATGGCTCAGCGACATCTACCTCCCGCCAATTATGCGTTGCCTTTACTAGCAGTAACCTCAGGCAAAAACAGCGGGCGGTGACTATTACATGTATCGTTATTATGATCTTTATTATCCTAGAATTTGTACCAATTTATCCAAATAATCAGTCGATCATCTGAAAGATTGTGGTTTAAGTACTTTGGCCACACTGTTATTACTAGCGAGCCCATTACTGTAGCCCACATCAATCAATATGCAAATGGCCCAACAAGCACTTCCCAGACTACCCAGCCAGGCAATATATATAAGCCTGATACTCCAGGAACTAAAGATCAGCCATATTTCTCATGCTTGCATAGCGAGGAGATATATTGGATCATCATTGGATGATAGATCAAATCATATCTGCTAGAGCAGAGTGTAACCCTGAGCCACTACACCCGTCATATACGCCTAGAGACGTCGTAGAAGGCATAAGTTTAATTAATACCGACTCAGATACTCTTACTGCCGTTTTCCCACCCTGGCACAGCGTAGAGCTATTTGATCGGGCACTTGATGAAAAACTGGCTAGTCGTGGTTCAGCAGTACTTAGGTTTAAGCTTCATAACCAACTACTTGAGCCAGACGTTCAAGGCGTGCTCGATTCGTTCATGCATTTTCAGAAAATTGCCGAAAGTGCTGGATTTTGGACGACTGATACCTCATCAATAATCAGAATGACCTTTTCGTTGAATACTCTAGCTTGAGCTAGTAAGAATATTTGCTGAATAAGTAATCCGGCCACTGTTTTTACCACCTTCTCACCCATGCTCACCTTATTGAGCGAGAATACTGTCAGAAAGTTAGAGTTAATAATTGTCGACAAGGAAACTGAGTTTTCTTGATTGCCAGCAAGCGATTCTTGCATCTGCATCTCATCAACTAAAGAGATTATTGGCATGATTGCTTCATTATAATATTTAGTTCGCATTTCGTTATAGTCGGTATTAAAGAATTGTATGATGTTGGCCGGCACACTTCCTTTAACGTGATCAAGTATTTGGTTTCTTAGTTCTACATCGCTTAAGAATCTCTTAAGCATATCTAGAGACATAATTTGAGCCGCCATTAAGACGTAAAGAGTAAATCTTAATACTCGTTCAAGCTTTGGATTGTGCTGTTCGGCAAGTAGAGATTTAAAAAGAGTGCCTGTTAGCTCGGTTGCGGCTGAAATATCTGTACCTGCCCCACCGAATAACTCAGTAGTTTGCTCGTCACTTTTAAAATCTATTACCGTAGAGTCTTCGACTCCAGCCAAGTCTTCAGCTAGCGCAGCATGTGGGTCGATAACAATTATTCGGTAATTCTGTCTGAGATTCATATTTTTGTAAATACGATCTACAAATAAAGTGATTAACTTTGATTTTCCGCTCCCGCTTGCCCCGATAATAAAAGAGTGTTTTTCAAAATCGTAGGTCATAATTGGCAAGTAGTAATTCTTCGGCAAATATGGGAAGGTATCGACTTCAAAAATAGCATCTAAGTTCTCGCTCTGCATAATATGGATGCTCTTTTGTATATCTAAATAGTTGGGCTGCTTATTCCTTAGATATTTAGTGTTTTTTTCGTAGTCTATATCGAGTAGGTGTGAAGGCATTACCAGCATGTGCTTATGGCTCATTGAATAACTGCCTGCCAGATTCTTAAATAGAATATGAAGATTAACTTTTGCTTTTTTATCGTTCAATGTGCGAATTGTAAAAATGGCGTGGGTTAATTCAACGGTGTTCTTTACGTGATACTTCTCTCGCAGATCGAGGATACTGCCGCCGCTTACAAACGTAACAAAGGATTTTCTTGACGTGCTTTTAGGTATTGCAATCGAGCCAGGGTCTATTGGCCTAAGCACGATACTCTCTAAATTGTTGGATAACAGCCCAATATCTTTGTTGGTGCCAATAAAATAACGAACAGTACTATTCTCGATAGTAATAACAAGTTTCCAGGCACGGAGCACCCCAATGTGCTGCGATATAGCGAGTAAAATGGTCTTCCAATGTTCGGCGTCTACTTTATCGGCCATTAAGTAGGCCTCGTACCAGTGGTTCATGTCTAAGTGGTTAGGGTCAGCCATTACCTGCCAATTATATATTGCTTATGTAATAAAGTCATTAGATCATTCAAGAAAGTATGAGCGCTGTTTGCTGTGCGTTTTATAAACGGCCAATAATTATTTCAAAATACCTAGTCAAGGAATAAGGTTATTGGTTGAGCTAGCGACCATAATGTTTCATAGATTGAGCGTTGTGTATCTACGAAATTAGAACTTTCAATCTCAAAGCCGTGAATTTTAATGTTCTTAAGATAAACCTGAGAGTATACATTGTTATAGATAAAAGTATCACCTTTGATTAGTAGTCTTTTCTTATCAATTGTTCTTATATCTTGAACATTTGTTCTAAACTGAGGGGAACCGGGTACGTTGTATTTTTTTATTGAATTTAAAGTGTCGGTCGTTAGATTAATAAGTACTCTTTCCTTGATTTTTCGCTCACTAGATTCAGCGACAAATCTCTCATAAAAACTCATTCCTATATATCGACTCCTCCCCCAGTCGCTCATCACATACACCACATTGCTTGCGTTTAAGGTGTTCCAGTATAACTGTCTAGCTCCAGACCTGTTTTTATAGTATCTAACTGAAGCCGAGTCGACTGATTCACTAAAGTCGGATATAGTTATTGTCTTCTCTAGCCGGTCAAGATCGCTCGATAGCTTTTTAAGCTGTACCATCTTTTCGTCTATCCCATGACGCATGACGCCTATTGGGTAAGGACGTATTTTCTTAAAACTACTTTCAATAATCTCTTCAGCAATGCCAAACTCAAAAAGAGCTTCTACATTTTCATAGACTGAACTTCTAGGAAGTCTTGTCAGCTCAACTATCTCTTGAATTCGTAATTCTTTATTTAGGACTAGCAAAAGGTAAATATCTGCCTGTTTTTTAGTTAAACCAAATTTTATTAGTTCATTTTGAATATGCCCCAGATCAGACAATGAATTATCGACGACAGGTTTCGACGACGGTTTTACATGCTCCATTTGGTAACAGATTATACCAGCATTAGTAAAACTTAATAAGGAGAATTTATGGCATATGAATTTTTAGGCTTAGATGTTGAGGTCCCCTTCGGTCCTGCTGACGGAGCAATAAATGGGCCAAATATGGAGAGTATTGTTCACCATATCAGGCAAACTCTTGAGTCACCACTTGAAATAACACGTTGGGGTTCAGTTACATTTAATGGTGGCGAAGGAAATGGCCCTACCTATGGCCAGGTTTACTACCACAATAAACTAACTGGCCAAACAGTAAATTCGCTAGGCCTTCCGAGCGTAGGTATCGCAGTAATGGAGAGTTACTTTCCTGGCCTGTTGATGGAAGCTGAGGAAAGAGGCAAAACTCTAATTCCTGGGATTTCACCGGCAAAAGGGGAGGATCCGCTTTCGGTTCTTCCAGAAATGGCAGAAAGATTAGTTGAGGCCGGGGCAAAAAGAATAGACGTTAACTATAGCTGCCCGAATAAGGTAGTCGAAGGCGGCGGAAGAGAGCCAATCCTATCACATGATATCGAAACAATGGAAGAAGTTGACCAGGCTGTTGTAGGCAGAGTTGGCCCCGACATTTGGGTTATTAGAAAGATCGCTCCCTTGGTTGGGGATAAAAAAGCTCTAATACCAGAAACAGCTGAATATTTCTCTAGAGTAAGTGGCCAGGTAGCAATAAGCTTTAATACTGTAGGTGGTCAAAGTATTTTAACAGAGAATGGTGAGCCAGCGTTAGATTTGCCGGACAATCTGGGGGGATTAAGTGGACCCGCAACCCGTGTAATTGGACGAAGTATGTTGAGTGAGTTCAGGAGTAGATTACCGCTTTCCGTTCAGATAGACAGCCCCCTTGGAGTAGATAGTGGTGATGAAGTTTACGAACGTACTGAAGTTGGAGGAGCAAACTTTACCAGCGGAGTTACATTGTTTATTGAAAATGAGGGTAGAGGCATAGATTACCGACAAACTGGCGTACAAGTAACAAGAGAATTCTTTGACAAGAAACAGGCAGCATTTGGCTAGCAATAATTTTTCTTAGCCTGTCTAAACTTTTATTCGGACAAATATCATTTCATGCTCTGACTTAGTTGGGTTGTGTATCTTGTGTTTTATATTTGCAGGGAAAACGAACACATCACCACTCTCGTAAGTGTATATCCCGTCCTCATCATGGACTTCTCCAGAACCGTGCAGGACAATCATGATCTCTTCAATATTATTGTGGTCGTGCCAGTCAAAGCTTTTACCTCTCGGGAGATAACCGTGTGTCATCATTTCAAACGATGTACTTTCTAGATGCTCTGAAGATGCATAGACTTTGCGAGATCCGCTTCCGCCGTGTGCTTCTTCTTTGCTAATTTGGTCGTGGCTGCGCTTGATAATTTTCATGTTTGAAGAATAGCAGACAAGAGAAAAAATGGAAAATAATGAAGGTAATCTAGATTAATCACCTATTTGTATGGTCTCACCACCCATTTTATTGGCAAAGAAGCTATCGTGAGAAATATACAGTAGGGCTCCGTTATACAGCTTTAAGGCATTTTCTAATTCTTCAATACTTGGTAGGTCTAAATGGTTTGTTGGCTCGTCAAGTATCAGAACATCGGGATCATTAGCCATCATCGAGATTAGCTGTAACCTAGCCTTCTGACCACCACTTAGTTTTCTAACTATATTTCCTCCATCAGCCATAGGATTAAACAGATAGTCGCTTAGCAGTTGTTTAATTTTTTGATCACTAATAGGCATGTTTTTATCCCTAAGAATTTGCTCGATAGCATCGTATAAGCTTAGTTCTAAATACTCAGGACCAATTTCTTGCTCGTATAGACCGATTCTAACGCTCCGCTCGGTTTCGATGCTCCCATTAAAGATCTTTGACTCCAGCGGCTTATTAAGACTGGTAGCCATGATGGCTTTGACTATGGTTGACTTTCCAGTGCCGTTTCGGCCGTTAATTCTAAGCCTATCTCCGTCACTTAGCATGAAGCCGATATCAGTAAATAGTGGCTTATCACCGTAGCCTAAACTTAAGTTTATTGCGGTAATTAGGGTGCGACTAGACTTTGATCCCGTTTTATTCCTGGTAGTTATATTTATATTTTTTGTTTTATGTTTATCATAGGCAGCTACTAACTTATCAGTCATCTCGCTGGCCGAATCTTGATCGATCCAAAATGATGGTTTAGGGATTGACCTGAGCTTTTCAATTTCAGCTTTTGCCTTAGATTCCTGTGACTTAAAACGGTGAATAGTGCCAGGATCACGAGACCTTTCCTTGAGACGCCTAAATCGAACAGCGTCTTCTTCTAGATTGGCTATTCTCCTTTGGGATAAGTCGTATTCGTTAACCTGGTTAGTGACTTGGCTGGTATTAATTTTCAGATAGGCGTCGTAATTTCCCTTAAAGCTGAAACATCTCCCGTCTCTAATTTCTATTATTCGGTCAACAATGCTCAGTACATCTCGGTCGTGGGTAATTACTAGTACTGATTCAGGCGTGTTTTTTAGCCATTTGGTAAATTCATTCTTGGCCACATAGTCCATATGGTTGGTAGGCTCATCAATCAAATCTAGGTTGCCTCTGCTCCTCTGAACTTTAATTAACTCAACCATTCTTCTTTCGCCACCACTAAGAGTAGCGAATCGACGATGCATTTTGCTGACGTCAATTTGATAACTTTCGAATGCTTGTTTTATCTCATCTTCAATCTGGTAATAATTTAATTGGCCGAATCTATCCAGGGCATCATAGAAGATCTGCATTTTTTTAGGGTCTTGACCCATTGTCTCAGGGTAGTTATCTATAATTCTAGTCAACTTAGCATATTCAGGTAGATCACCTTGAATATATTCGAGAACAGTTTTTTCTTCGTGGCCGTGGTGTTCCTGACGACTGCTTACTATGACCGTGCCTTTTTTTATAAATATTTCGCCTTCAAAATCTTTATCCGTTTGATTGATGATATTAAATAATGTCGTCTTACCCGTTCCATTTCGGCCAATTAAACCAATTTTTTCATTTTCTTGGATATCTAAACTAAGGTCGTTGTAGAGCGACTTACCACGAAATGACTTTTCGGTTACGTTGACAGATAAAAGCACCCTGTAAGTATATGTTTTTGTAGGAGTTAATTCAAAATTTACCAAATAGTAAAAGAAATTACTATCAACATAAGGAACTAATCTTTGTCTGGAGAGAGGTCTCTTAACCAAATCTTTATATTGCTGGCATAACTATCTTGGGAGCGTAATGCCTGCTTGTTTTGCTGCATTTAGTAACTCAGCGTTAAGAGTTAGCAGCTTTTTTTCTAAAGATAATTTTTTAAATCCAACCTCAGTTATTGCGCTTTTCTGTAAGTCAGTCAAATAGCATATCGTAAATCTCTTTGATATCGCTTCTTAGAGCGGTAATCTCATCCTGTAGCGGGCTTATAGCACTTTCAACTATACTGCGAATCTGCCGTAAGTCATCTGAAGTTAAGCTCATAATCTAAGGTCCTCACAATTTGGTATGTATTATTTTACTCTAAAGATAAAAGGGAGTCGATGAATTATTAAACAAGTTAAATATATTGGCTAGGCATAAGGGACGAAGTCCAAACTTTTATAGGGGCGGACTATATGGAATATGATTTAGTTAAAGATATCGTTGAAATAGAGCAAATGATATCTGCAGAAGACAGGATTGTAAAATGAATAATCACACTTCATCAGCGGAGACAGGTTTTATTTTACCCTTTTTCGTAGCACTACCATCAAGCCTTATCCATAATATCTATCCATAGAGCTGGCTATGAGTGCCGATAATATCGAAAATAACTTCATCACCGTTCGTTAGATATAATGCCCGATAATCTCCTGTTATGTTAATGCTTCTATAAAGCTTGTATCTACCTTTCAAGGAGTGGTTATTTAGCTCATAATCCAGAGGGTTTTCATTAAAGAGTATTATTCTTGACACTACTTTATATCTAATAGGCTGGTTGAGTTTTTTAGATTGTTTAATGAAGTTTTTTGAATAAGATATATTCATTTTAATTCATTGGTCAAAAAAGTAATTGCATCAGAATTAGTCTCAAACTTATGATAATCGCCCGCTTCTATAGCTCTTTTTGATGAATCAAGTATCCGTGCTGTCTGCAAATTAGGAGCTTCAGGAATGTCAAACACAACACTCTGTTCGGCTGCAAACCTGCGGAGTTCGTTGTTTAGTACTGCACTAATGCTAATACCGAGACGTTCAGCTACCTCAGCAGATAATTTTTTTAGCTTCGGGTCAGTCTTTAGATTTATTACCGAATAGTTACTCATACCATAAGTATATACTATTGGTATGAATTATGTCAAGTAGGAGATTATTCTAATAATATTCTGGTTAGGGGGTAGTTGTTTAACCAAATTTTTCCATATCTGTTATTGCAGGTTTTTACCTTTGCGACTATCCTTAATTAACGAATTTATGGCTAATGTTTACGTTTTAGTCCAAGAATAATCCATGTGTCTGTATCTTATTACTAGATATTAATGAGGTGGAACACCCTGAGGTAGTTAATCCAAAACCAACAGCTTCGAGTATGTAATTAAGATGCACGGGATCAACTAATGTTTCTCCTAATATGGCACCGCCAGTTAAAGCAGCGATGGCGCCTGCTGCCCTTAGTCGCTTATGGGCACCTATTGCTCTTCTCAATTGGTCCTCTTCAGTAATTTTGCCTTCAATACCAAGATTATCATCATTTGGTTCTAGCTTTAGCCATATTGCTGCTCTAAGAGCATAGCTGTATGTACCTAGATATCCCCTCAGTGCCGTTAACGGGCTTTTATATTTTTTAAACTTATTTACATGGCTAATCCCATCGATAGCTATTCTGGCTATAGGTAGCCCCAGCTTTTTTACTCGGCCATTGAGAACTGCTTCATTGAACCCTCTTTTATCACTTTTGCCCATATTATCACCATCAGATAGAGTATCCCATGCATCGGTTCTAACGGCCCTTAATCCGCTTAATGCTCCAAAAGCATTTAAAGGCCTAGGTAATCTAGCAAAGTACTTTCTTATGCCTATATATCCAATAGCCATTATTGATTCGTCTAGCTATTGAAGTAATTGGTGCATATTTTCAGGGCTGAGACCTGACATATCGGAGTCAATTAGTAATAATCTGTCAAAACCCTCAGCCTTAGCCTGCTTTATCCCAACATCTAAAGCATATGCCTTCCCGATCCGAGAAGAGCCGTTGTCTAGTAGTCTT
>Ga0097691_1000761_pt1 | contig 26170 bp, 25 predicted proteins | sample NGESurdeep072012_8_FD_72858 | JGI IMG/M metagenome (GOLD analysis project Ga0097691, IMG submission 72858) | Arctic peat soil microbial communities from Barrow, Alaska - NGEE Surface sample 210-1 deep-072012 | ecosystem: Environmental > Terrestrial > Soil > Wetlands > Peat ... | reverse complement strand
TCTATGTCTATGTCTATGTCTATGTCTATGTCTATGTCTATGTCTATGTCTATGTCTATGTCTATGTCTATGTCTATGTCTATGTCTATGTCTATGTCTATGTCTATGTCTATGTCTATGTCTGGACCTGGGTGCTGCTGCTCGGCAGCATGATGGCTTTCGGCATCTCGGCGTCCGCGCAAAAAATCATCCCCGAGTATCGCGCCGGCGGCGAACACGCGCTGCTGCGCGGCTTTCTCTCCGGCAGCCGCTGGATGACTTTCATCGTATCTGCCGTGGTCTCGATGCTGCTGGCGGGCGTCGTGAAAGGGCTGTCGCCGTGGATTGACGGAAACGCGATCGTTCCGCTCTACATCGGCTGCATCACGCTGCCGGCCTTCGTGGTCGCCAACACCCAGGACGGCATCGCGCGCTCGCATGACTGGATGCGGCTCGGATTGATGCCGCAATTCATCGTTCGGCAGTCGCTGATCATCGGCTTTACCGCGGGCGCCTTCGCGCTCGGCTTCCATCTCGGCGCGACCGCTGCGATGTTCGCAAGCGCTGCCGCGGTGTGGATTGCCATGATCGGGCAGATGATGGTGCTGAACCGCCGGCTCGGCGGCCACATCGAGCCCGGCCCGAAGGCTTACGATTTCCGCGGCTGGCTCGCAATCTCGCTGCCGATCCTGCTGGTCGAAGGTTTCTACCTGCTGCTGTCCTACACCGACGTGCTGGTGCTGCAGCAATTTCGCTCTTCGGAAGAGGTCGGCATCTACTTCGCCGTGGTGAAGACGCTGGCGCTGGTGTCTTTCATTCATTACGCGATGTCGGCGACGACGGCGCACCGTTTTGCCGAGTATCACGCGACAGGCGACAAAGCGCGGCTGTCGGCCTACGTCGCGCATGCGATCAAATGGACGTTCTGGCCGTCGCTGGCTGCGACCGTCGCGCTGCTGGCTTTTGGCAAACCGCTGCTGTGGCTGTTCGGACCGCAATTCGTCGTCGGCTACGACATCATGTTCGTCGCGGCCATTGGCCTCGTGGTGTGCTCGGCGATCGGCCCGGTCGAGCGGCTGCTCAACATGCTCGGCCACCAGCATATCTGCGCGCTGGCCTATGCACTGGCGTTCGTCATGAACGTGACGCTCTGCATTGCGCTGGTGCCGCGGTTCGGCGGCCACGGCGCTGCGGCTGCGACCTCGGTCTCGCTTGTCTTCGAGACCGTACTGCTGTTCTGGATCGTGCGGAAACGGCTTGGGCTTCACATGCTGGCGTTCGGGAAGCGCGCGATTTAATTCACTGTCATCGCCCGCTTGAAAGCGGGCAATCCAGTAATCGCAAGCGCCGAAGTTCAACTCAACCGTCGCGGAGTACTGGATGCCCCGCTTTCGCGGGGCATGACGGGTACCGCTACTCCGCGGTCCAGCCGCCGTCGATCGAGAGGTTGGCGCCGGTGATCTGGGCTGCGTCGTCGCCGCAGAGAAACAACGCCAGCGCCGCGACCTGCTCGGAGGTGACGAACTCCTTGGTCGGCTGCGCTTCCAGCAGCACGTCGTGGATGACCTGCTCCTTGGTCAGATTGCGCGCCTTCATGGTGTCGGGAATCTGCTTCTCGACCAGCGGCGTCCAGACATAACCGGGACTGATGCAGTTGCAGGTGATCTTGAAAGTCGCAAGCTCCAGCGCCACGGTCTTGGTGAGGCCGGCAATGCCGTGCTTGGCCGACACATAGGCCGACTTGAACGGCGAGGCGACCAGCGAATGAGCCGAGGCGGTATTGATGATACGGCCCCAGCCGCGCTTCTTCATGCCGGGGACGACGGCGCGGATGCCATGAAAGGCCGACGACAGGTTGATCGCGATGATCGCGTCCCATTTGTCGATCGGGAAGTCCTCGATCGGCGACACGAACTGGATGCCGGCATTATTGACGAGAACGTCCACCGAGCCGAACGTCTTTTCACCCAGCGCGACCATATCCGCGATTTCCGCGGGCCTGGTCATGTCGGCGGGCGAATGGACAGCCTTGACCTTGAAGTCCGCCTCGATGCCGGCCCGCTCCTTCTCGATATCGGCGGGGGTGCCCATGCCGTTGAGAACGATGTTGGCGCCGGCGCCGGCAAAGGCGCGCGCGTAAGCCAATCCGATGCCGCTGGTCGAGCCGGTCACCACCGCGGTCTTGCCTGTCAACGTAGCCATTTCATTTACTCCTGTTTGCCGTCGAGGGTTTCGGTGCCGTCCCCCGTGAGATCGTAGGTCATCATGGTTTTGCCGGATTGCGGCCGCTCGAGCCAATCCTTGTGACGCATCGACAGATGAACGTCGCGCTCGCCCGAGCCCCAGTGCTCGACCATGCCGATGTGTGAAAAATCATAATCCTTGGAAGAAGATTCGTAATTCTTGCTGCGATAGATCAGGTGCACCACCGTGACGGTGTTTTCGCTGGCGGCTTCGCAAAGAATTTCAACCGACGGATCGTTCTTGAGATAATCGGGCAACTTGCCGATCAACTCGCGCAGTGCCTTGCGGGTGTTGTGAACCTGCTTGTTCTTGTCGGTATTCATGCGGGTGCGGCTGGAAAAGCGGATGTCTTTCTCGCGCTCCGCGGCCTCGAGCAGCGAAACCGGCAGCGGACCTCGCGCGCTGAACAAGTCGACCTGGAAGATCAAGAGGTCGTTGGTGATTTCCGCATCCAGCACATAATCGAGCGGCGTGTTGGTAGCGATGCCGCCGTCCCAGAAATGCTCGCCTTCTATTTCGATGGAAGGAAAGCCCGGCGGCAGCGCGCCGGACGCCATGATGTGTTCCGGCCCGATCTTCTTGCCCAGCTTCCGGAACTCGAAATTATCGAAATATTTGAAATTGCCGGTCGTCACGCTCACCGCGCCGACGCTCAACCGGGTCTTCAGATCGTTGATCAGGTCGAAATCGACCAGACGCTCCAGCGTCGCGCGGAGCGGCGCGGTATCGTAATAGCTCTGCGATTGCGAACTGCCCTGCGGCCAAAGCGGCGCCGGGGGAAACCGCGGCGTGAAAAAGCCGGGAACGCCGAACGTGGCGATCAAGGCGGCGCTGGTTTCGTTGAACAGGGAACGGCCGCGGTCGCCCGACGCGATCGGATTCCAGGGCACTGGCGAAGAAACCAACTCCCAGAATTCCTTGAGACGCTCCACCCGCTTTTCGGGCGGGTTGCCGGCGATGATCGCGGCGTTGATGGCGCCGATCGAAATGCCGGCGATCCATTCCGGCTCGAAATCGTGGTGGCACAGCGCCTGATAGGCGCCGGCCTGATAGGAACCGAGGGCGCCGCCGCCCTGCAGCACAAGCACGCGCTGGGCCTTGGCAGGCGTCCTTGCTGACGCTGGGTTGGAATTGTCGGTCATATCAGCCGATCAAATAGTCAAAAAGCGATTGCACCGTGGCGTCAGTTCGCGATGGCGTCAATCAGCGAGGCGGAGAACGGGGATCACGCCGAGTTTATCGCGGGTCCGATGAGGCAAGAATAAGCGTCCAGAACACCTTGTATTTGGTGTTCGGAGCATAGCTCGCGGCGATGCCTAATTTTGTGACACCGTTTTTCAGCATATTCGCACGGTGCGGGGGCGAGTCGCGCCAGCCTGAAAATGCCTCGGCCAGGGTATGGTACCCCGCCGATACATTTTCCACCGCCAACGTCGCCGGATATCCTGACGCGTTCAGGCGTTTCGCCAGCGGCGCCTTGACGTCGTGGTCGAGCTTGTTGTGGCTTGCCATCGCCTGCGACTGCGACTCCGCGAGCTTCATGAGCTCGGGATCGACCACCACGCCGCCGAGGCCGTTGTTCTGCCGGTAGAGCGAGATCATGGAGGCGGCAGCCTGCGGATCGAGCTTGGCTCCGCCATTGGCCATGCTGAGATACATGGTTGGCTGCTCGACAGGAACATCCGCCGCGCAACCGCCCAGCGCCAAAAGCCCGATAATCGCGACCGCCGCGCGCATGATTCGAAATTTCCCCAAATTGCCTCCGGTTGTTGCATACCAACCGTGGCTGAATGGTGAACGGCGGCCAATTTCAGGCGTCATTCCCCGATGTGCAATTGCACATCTGAGGCCGCGCGCAGCGCGAACCAGGAATCTCGAGATTCCGGGCCTGGTCCTGCGGACCATCCCGGAATGACGGCTTAATCCTGCGCGGCGAAAATCCGGTAGCGCCGGGGCTGCAGTCCGACAATATCGCCGGTCCTGATCTCCCGATCCCGGGGCACGTCGATCTCAATAAAAGTCTCACCTTCGGACAGCGCAACTTCGGCCCGCTGGATCGGGCCGAACGTCCGGACATGCCGTACCGCGCCCTCAAGCGTACCGCTGCCGGCCGGCCCGACCTGCATGTCATGACGGCGGACGAACAATTTCGATGCGCCTGATGGTGCGCCGTCCGCAGCGATATTCAGCGTCTTGCCGCCGAGCCGCACGCAGCCGTCGCGAACCTCCACCGGCAGCATGATCGATTCGCCGATGAAGCCGTGCACGAACGCCGTTGCGGGGTTGTCATAGACCTCACCGGGTGTGCCGATCTGCACGATGCGGCCCTTGTCCATCACCACCACCCGGTTTGCGACTTCGAGCGCCTCTTCCTGATCGTGGGTGACGAAGATCGACGTCACGTTGATCTCGTGATGCAACGAACGCAGCCACTGCCGCAACTCCTTGCGCACCTTGGCGTCGAGCGCGCCGAACGGCTCATCGAGCAGCAGAATCCGCGGCTCGATCGCCAGCGCGCGCGCGAGCGCAATGCGCTGGCGCTGGCCGCCGGACAGCTCGCTCGGGTAGCGATTGGAAAGCCAGTCGAGCTGCACCAGATCCAGCAACTCCTTGACGCGCGCGCGGATGCCGGCCTCGTCCTTGCGAACCGCGCGCGGCTGCACCCGCAGCCCGAACGCGACGTTTTCGAATACGGTCATGTGGCGGAATAGCGCGTAGTGCTGAAACACGAATCCGACATGGCGCTCGCTGGCGCCGTGGGCGAGCGCGTTTTCGCCGTCAAACGAAACCTCGCCGGCATCCGGCCAATCCAGTCCCGCAATGATCCGCAGCAGCGTGGTCTTGCCCGAGCCCGACGGCCCGAGCAGCGCGACCAATTCGCCGCTGGCGACCTTCAGATCGACGCCGTCGAGCGCGGCAAATGTGCCGAATTTCTTCACGATATTTTTGACTTCAATCGTCACGCGATAATTGTCCTTCGTCCAGATGCCGTTCGAGAATGGTTTTCGCCACCAGCGTGATCAGTGCCAGCATCGCCAGCAAGGAGGCGATCGCGAACGAGGATACGAATTGATATTCGTTGTAGAGGATTTCAACCAAGAGGGGCATGGTGTTGGTCTCGCCGCGAATATGCCCTGAGACCACCGACACCGCGCCGAATTCTCCCATTGCGCGTGCGTTACACAGCAGCACGCCGTAAAGCACGCCCCATTTGATGTTCGGCAGGGTGACGCGGAAGAAGGTCTGCAAGCCTGACGCGCCCAGCGAGATCGCGGCCTCTTCCTCCTGCGTGCCCTGTTCCTGCATCAGCGGAATCAGCGCCCGCGCGACGAACGGAAACGTCACGAAAACGGTCGCCAGTGCGATGCCCGGCACCGCGAACAGCACATGGACGTTATGGCTTTGCAGCCAAGGCCCCCAATAACCCTGCGCGCCGAACAGCAGCACGAAGACAAGGCCCGAGATCACCGGGCTGACCGAGAACGGCAAATCGATCAGCGAGATCAGGATGGTCTTGCCGCGAAAGTCGAATTTGGCGATAGCCCAGGCCGCGACCAAACCGAATACCAGATTGAGGCTGACGGAAATCGCCGCCACAAACAGCGTCAGCCTGATCGCGGACAGCGCTTCCGGATCGGACAGCGCGGAGAAATACGTACCGACGCCCTTGGAAAAGGCCTGCGCAAACACGACGACAAGCGGCAGCACCACGAAGACGGTAAGGAAAATCAGGGCAATTGCGATGACGACGACGCGAATAAGTCCGGGCTCGGTACGCAAATCGTCCCGGGCCGAGCTCAATGAAGATTGTGGCTGATTCATCCAGGTCAGCCTCTATTGCGCGGAAATGCGGGTTTGCGCCCAGCGCTGAAGACGATTGACCGCGAAGATGATCAGGAATGACGCCACCAGCATGACAACGGCGATCGCAGTTGCGTCCGCATAGCGAAATTCCGAGAGCCGGATCACGATCAAGAGCGGCGCGATTTCCGACACGTTCGGCAAATTGCCGGCAATGAAGATCACCGAGCCGTACTCGCCGACGGCACGCGCGAATGCCAGCGCGAATCCGGTCAGCAGCGCCGGAATCAAACTCGGCAGGATCACCTTGGAGACCGTATGCCACCGGTTGGCACCGAGGCTCGCGGCGGCTTCCTCGATTTCGACGTCAAGATCGATCAGCACCGGCTGAACCGTCCGCACCACGAATGGAATGCCGATGAAAATCATGGCGACGAAAATTCCAACCGGTGTGAACGCCACCTTGATGCCGAGTTCGGCGAGCGGCGCGCCGAGCCAGCCTTTTTGTGCAAACAGCGAAGTCAATGCGATGCCGGCCACCGCCGTCGGTAACGCAAATGGAACGTCAACAATGGCATCGAACAGCCGGCGGCCCGGAAAGCGGTACCGCACCAGCGCCCAGACAATGATCATGCCCATCACCAGATTGACTGACGCGGCGGCAAAGGCGAGGCCAAAGGAAATCCTCAGCGCATGGAGAGTGCGGCGACTTAAGAGAATGCCCCAGAATTGATCGAGGCTCAGTTCGAACGTTTTCAGGAAGAGGCCTGCAAGCGGAATCAGGATGATGACGGAGAGCCACGTCAGCGTCAGTCCCGTGGTGAGACCGAATCCCGGCAAAGTGCTATGTCGTCCCGCGCCTCCGCTCACAATGCCCCCTGCTTCCGCTTCGCAATCAGTTTTTGTAAATCTGGTCGAAAACGCCACCTTCGCCGAAGTGTTCCTTCTGCGCTTTTGTCCAGCCGCCGAAAACGTCGTCGATCATGAACAGCTCGACCTTTGCGAACGACTTCTCGTATTGCTTCGCGATCTCCGGATCGCGCGGACGATAGGAATTGCGTGCGGCAATTTCCTGACCTTCCTTGGTATACCAGTATCTTAGGTAAGCTTCGGCGGCCGCGCGCGTGCCTTTCTTGTCGGCGACCGCATCGACGACGGACACCGGCGGCTCCGCCAGGATGGACAGCGGCGGCGAGACGATCTCGAACTTGTCCTTGCCGAATTCGCGCTGCGCAAGGAATGCCTCATTCTCCCAGGCCAGCAGCACGTCGCCCACGCCGCGCTCCACGAAGGTGACGGTCGAGCCGCGCGCACCGGTGTCCAGTACCGGCACGTTCTTGTAGATGTCGGCGACGAATTGTTTCGCCTTGTCGGCGGCGCCAAATTTTTTCAGCGCGTAGCCCCATGCGGCAAGATAATTCCAGCGTGCACCGCCCGAGGTTTTCGGATTCGGCGTGATGACGCTGACGCCGGATTTGATCAGATCGTCCCAGTCCTTGATGCCCTTGGGATTACCCTTGCGCACCAGGAACACGATCGTCGATGTGTAGGGCGAGGCATTCAGCGGCAGGCGTTTCTGCCAGTCCGCGGGAATCAAGCCCTTCGCAGCGATGGCGTCGACATCATAGGCGAGCGCGAGCGTGACCACGTCGGCCTGCAAGCCGTCGATCACGGCGCGCGCCTGCGAGCCGGAGCCGCCGTGCGACTGCTTGATCTCGACGCTCTTGCCGGTTTCCTTTTGATAGGCGGCGGCGAACGCCCTGTTGAAATCCACATAGAGCTCGCGCGTCGGATCGTACGACACGTTGAGCAGCGTCACGTCGGCGGCAAACGCTGAACTTACCCAGAGCACCCCCGCGACGATCGGCAAAATACGACGGACCATCTCAATCTCCATTCGCACCGACGACAGCATTGTCATCGAAAGCACGAGGGATATAACTCGGGATGAAACGGCTTTAAGTCAACGAAACCGCATTTCATTGTTAGCGGCGTTGCAGCGTCATTTTCCTACGACGTCTTGATCGTATGGATGCCGCATTCCGTTTTGGGTCTGCCGCGCCAGCGGCCCGCGCGCGCATCTTCATCGGGCGAGGCCCGGCTGGTGCAGGGCATGCACCCGACCGACAGATAGCCTGATGCGGCGAGCGGATGCGGCGGCAGTTTTGCAAGCGCGTAGATCGCCTCGATTTCTTCGCGCGAGACGTTTGCGAACGGATTGAATTTCAGCCGGACGCCGTCATCCTCGACCACCGGTATCGCCGTGCGGAAACCGCCCTGAAAACGTTTGCGCCCGTTGATCCAGGCGCTGAACGGCGCCAACGCCCGCGCCAGCGGCTCGACCTTGCGGATCCGGCAGCAGGCATCGGGATCGGAGAACCACAATTCGCGATCCGGATCTTCGCGCGACAGCGTCTCCTCGAGCGGTTTGATCGAACGGACATCGCGCAGTCCGAGCGTCGCGATCAGGGTGTCGCGATAGGCGAGCGTCTCCTCGAACAGCCATCCGGTGTCGAGAAAGACCACGGGAATCGCAGGATCGACGTCGGCCATCACCTTGAGCAGCGCGGCCGATTCGGTGCCGAACGATGAGACCACGGCGAGACGGTCCCGGCCGACGGTCTGCAGGGCCGACGCGATTACCTCCGCCGGCGACGCGTTACGAAGCGCGCGATCGAGCTCCTCGGCCGAGGGCAATTCAAGTGCCGTCCGCTGCGGCAACAACTGATGGGCAAGTGCGGTCACTGGCTGGCACTTTCCGAATGGCGCAGCTGCATCCGCCGGTGCAGCGCAGTGACACGGCCATCGCCGGTCGGCTGGTAGAACACCGAATAACGCTTTGCGGTGTTGGCAAACGCCTCCGCGTCGCTTTGCTTCTTCACTTCGAATGCGTCGAATCCGGCGCGCAGCATGAATACGAACTGGTCGCGCAGCACCTGGCCGGTGGCGCGTAGCTCACCCCGAAAACCATGGCGTTCCCGCAACAGCCGCGCCTGGCTGTAGGCCCGGCCGTCGCGAAAGGTCGGGAATACCAATGCGACCACCGCAAGCCGGTCGAGCCAGGGCACGAGATCATCGATATCGCGATCGTTCGGCCAGATCACGCCGGTTCTTCCGACACGGCGCGAAAGCGCCTCCGCATCCCCAAGAAATCGCGCCGCGGAAATCAGGAAGGCGCCATCGCCGGGAATTGCAGCGTCGTCCGCCACGTAAACGAACGCATCGCCGGAGATTTTTCCGCTTCTAACGAGTGGCATAGACGCGCTCCCTGAAAGGTTCGACGCCAAGCCGCTTCACGGCGTCAACGAATAGCTCGTCAGGACGCGCGCGCAACGCGAGGTAGGCCTCGACAATATCCTCGACCACATCGGCGACTTCGCCGTAGGGCACGGCGGGCCCAATCAAGGTGCCGACCTCGGCGTTTTCGTCGGCACGACCGCCGATCGTGATCTGATAGAATTCCTCGCCGTTCTTCTCGACGCCGAGAATGCCGATATGGCCGACGTGATGATGGCCGCAGGCGTTGATGCAGCCGGAAATATTGACGTGCAGGCGCCCGATCAGATTGGCGGTGTCGTGATTGGCGAAGCGCCGGGTCAGTTCCTGCGCGATCGGGATCGAGCGCGCATTGGCCAGCGAACAATAGTCGAGCCCGGGGCAGGCGATGATGTCGGAAACCAGATTGACGTTCGGCGTCGCGACGCCGATCTCGTCCAGCGCCCGCCAGAGCACCGGCAGGTCGCGTCTCGCGACATGGGGCAGCGCGAGGTTCTGCTCGTGACCGACGCGAATTTCGCCGAACGAATATTTGTCGGCGAGATCGGCGATCGCGTCCATCTGATCGGCGGTGGCGTCGCCGGGCGGTCCGCCCACCGGCTTCAGCGACAGCGTCACGATCGCATAGCCCGGCACTTTGTGGGGCGCGACCGAATTCTTCCGCCATGCCTCGAAATGCGGGTCATGCGCCGCTTTCTTCAGCTCCTCCGGCATATGCGGCAGCTTTTCGTAAGCCGGATAGGTGAAGCGCGAACGGATGTCCTCGACGACAGCGTCATCCAGCGTCAGCGCGCTGTCGCGCATCTGCAGCCACTCGTCCTCGACCTCCTGCGCGAATTTCTCGATGCCAAGCTCGTGCACCAGAATCTTGATGCGGGCCTTGTAGATGTTGTCGCGGCGGCCATACTGATTGTACACGCGCAGGATCGCCTCGACGTAACTCAGGAGATCGCGGCCCGGCACGAATTGCTTGATGGTCTTGCCGATGAACGGTGTACGGCCAAGCCCGCCGCCGACCAGCACCTCGAAGCCGGTTTCGCCGTCGGCGTTTTTGTGCAGGCGCAGACCGATATCGTGCACCTTGATTGCCGCGCGGTCGTGCTCGGACGCCGTAATGGCGAATTTGAACTTGCGCGGCAAGAAGGAGAATTCCGGATGCAGCGTCGTGTATTGCCGCAACAGCTCGGACCAGATACGGGGATCCTCGATTTCGCCCGGCGCCACACCGGCCCATTGATCCGACGTGACGTTGCGGGTGTTATTACCTGACGTCTGCATGGCGTGAATGCCGACCTCGGCGAGATCGGCCAGCGCATCCGGCAACTCCGCAAGCTTGATCCAGTTGAACTGGATGTTTTGCCGCGTGGTGAAATGTCCGTAGCCGCGATCATAGCGCCGCGCCACATGCGCAAGTCGCCGCAATTGCTTCGACGACAGCGTGCCGTAGGGAATCGCCACGCGAAACATATAAGCGTGCAGCTGCAGATAGACGCCGTTTTGCAGCCGCAACATCTTGAATTCGTCCTCGGTGAGTTCGCCGGACAGCCGGCGCTTCACCTGATCGCGAAATTCCGCAACACGTTCGTTGATGAGCGTGCGGTCGAGTTCGTCATATGCATACATGATGGACTGGCCTTATGCCGGAACCGGCAGATCGATGGTGACGCCTTCCGACCGGATATGTTCGCGCAGGTTGCCGGGCTTGATCTTGCCGCTGTCCTTGATTTCGACGGGTGCGATATAGGCGCCGACGGCGCCGATATCGTCGGCCACCGATTCGGCAAGCAGCGCGCGGGCTTCGTCAGAGGTGCGGACGATCGCAGCATCCGACAGAGCTGCCGACCAGTCTTGCGATGGCGTGCGATAGATCACGGCACCATCCCAGGTGCGATTGGCGGTGACCACAGACGGGCCGGCAATCCGGATCTTTTTCTGTTCGAGTGGAGAGGTCATTCGGCAGCTTCCAGCAGTTCTGAGATCACTTGATTGAGATTCGAATTGCGCCACGGCGCGGAGTGCGCGACCACGTCGCCGATGACGAGAATGGCGGGGCCGCCGTCGATTTCTTGGATCAGCGCCGGCAATTCATCCAAAGTTCCGACCGCCGCCTGGGCATCAGGCCGCGTCGCGCGCGCGAACACGCCGACCGGGGTTTGCGGCGAGCGTCCTGCGGCCAACAGGCCGGCGCGCACCGATGGCGCCGCGGTCATTCCCATATAGACAACCACCGTCATCTTCTCGTCCGTCAGGACAGACCAGTCGACGGTTTCAGCGTCCTTGGCCTTGTGTGCGGTGAGGAACGTGATGCGCAGCGCCTCGTGCCGGAAGGTCAGCGGCACTTCGAACTGTGCGGCGGCCCCAAGCCCGGCGGTAATTCCCGGAACCACCGAATAGGCAACGCCGGCCTGCCGCAACGCTTCGACTTCCTCGCCGCCGCGGCCAAACACAAAGGGATCGCCGCCCTTGAGGCGGACCGCGCGCTGCCCCGATTTCGCCGCCTCGATCAGCAGTCTGTTGATCGCGTTCTGGCCGATGCCGGGCTTTCCGACGCGGCGGCCCACCGGCACGCGCGAAGCATCGCGGCGCGCGCGATCGAGAATTTCGGGTGAGACCAGCTCGTCGTAAAACACAACGTCGGCATCCTGCAGGGCGCGTAGCGCCTTGATGGTGAGCAAATCCGGATCGCCCGGACCAGCCCCGACCAGCGTCACCCTGCCCTCCGCCTGGCCTGACGCCTGCGCGCCGGCAAAAGCGGACGGATCCGGAATATTCGTCAGAGCCGCTTCAGCTTCGTCGCCGCGCCCGGCCAGAACCAGCGCACCGATCGGGCCATCGACCACGCGCTCCCAGAAACGGCGGCGCAACGATGTCTCCGCAATGCGCTGATGGATCGACTTGCGCCAGCGGCCGATAAAGCCAGCGAGATCGCCGATCCGCGCCGGCAGAACAGCTTCGATCTGCTCGCGTATGCGGCGCGCCACCACCGGTGAAGCGCCGCCGGTGCCGACGGCGACGACTACGTCACCGCGATCGACGATGGCGGGAAAAATGAAAGTCGAATGCGAGAGGTCATCCATCACATTCACCGGCAGGCCGACCGCCTTTGCCCGCGCCGACATCGCCGTCCCAATGTCGCCCGCGCCTGCACACAGGATCGCAATCACTCCGCTGAGATCGGCAGCCATTGGATCGCCTTCGGCGAACTCAATTCGAGCCGCATCGGCGGGCTCGAGCCCGCTCGCGTCATGATTGCCATCGGTTGCGTACCAGCGAATGCGCGCGCCCGCCGCCGCCAGCAGGCGCAATTTCGCTCGCGCCAACTCGCCGGCTCCGACAAGCAGGATTGGACCGGTTTGCAGATCGAGGAACACTGGCAGGAATCGCATGCGACACTCGCTGTCCCAACTTGCGGGGTTGACTAGAATTATTTTCTATATATGTCTCATTCAACACTCGCAAAGAGAAAATTATTTCTTCTCTACTGCACTGCAACTATAGAATTTTTGTCCTCAAACACCAAGCGCCAGAGATGCATCTTCTCGACAACACCAGCCGAATTCAGGAGTTGCGCGACACCCCGGACAACCAGGCGGCGCGCGGGCGGAAAATTCCTGACATCGGGCAAGCCCAGCTTCCTGAAGACTTGGGCCTCACCATGGATCACCTCGACGCGCTCGAGGCGCAGAGCATCTACATTTTGCGCGAGGCATTCGCGCGGCTGAAGAAGCTGGCGCTGCTGTGGTCGCTGGGTAAGGATTCCAACGTGATGATCTGGCTGGCGCGCAAGGCCTTCTTCGGTCGCGTGCCGTTCCCCGCATTGCACGTCGATACTGGCAAGAAATTTCCGGAGATGTACGCGTTTCGCGATCGCTACGGCAAGGAATGGGAACTCGATCTCAAGATCGAGCCCTGCCCGCCGCTCGAAACCATCGATCCGACCTTGCCGCCGGCCGCCCGATCCGCCGCGCGCAAGACCGAGGGACTGAAGCTCGCGCTCGCCAAATATGGCTTCGACGGGCTGATCGCCGGCATCCGCCGCGACGAAGAGGCCACCCGCGCCAAGGAACGGGTGTTCTCGCCGCGCGGCACCGAAGGCGGATGGGACGTGCGCGATCAGCCGCCGGAATTCTGGGACCAGTTCAACGCCTCGCCGCCGCCGGGCGCGCATTTGCGCATTCATCCGATCCTGCATTGGACCGAAGCCGATATCTGGGCCTACACCAAGCGTGAGAACATCCCGATCATTCCGCTGTATCTGGCGAAAGACGGCAAGCGCTATCGCTCGCTGGGCGATCAGGACATCACCAATCCGGTGGCTTCGACCGCATCCAACATCGAGGAAATCCTGATCGAGCTCGACGGCACCAAGGTGCCGGAACGCGCGGGCCGGGCGCTGGATCACGAAACCGAAGACGCCTTCGAACGGCTGCGTGTCGCCGGCTATCTCTGAACCGATATTGAGTTGAGTGATCAGATGAACATGATCGTCCCCACAGCGATATCAGCGACGCCCAACGGCACCACGCGCCCGCAGGTTCGCATCGTCATCGTCGGCCATGTCGATCACGGCAAGTCCACCTTGGTCGGGCGCCTGCTGCACGAAACCGGCAGCCTGCCCGAAGGCAAGCTCGAAATGCTCAAGGCCGTCAGCGCGCGGCGGGGCATGCCGTTCGAATGGTCGTTCCTGCTCGATGCGCTGCAGACCGAACGCGACCAGGGCATCACCATCGACACCACGCAGATCAGCTTTCGCACCAGGTCGCGCGACGTGGTGCTGATCGACGCGCCGGGCCACGCCGAATTCCTGCGCAACATGATCACCGGCGCCTCGCAGGCGGACGGCGCTCTCTTGATCATCGACGCGCTGGAAGGCGTGCGCGACCAGACCAGGCGCCACGGCTATCTGCTGCATCTTCTTGGCGTCAAGCAGGTCGCCGTTGTCGTCAACAAGATGGATCGGGTCGATTTCAGCGCTGCGCGATTTACCGAGATCAGCGACGAGATTTCCGCGCATCTGACCGGCCTTGGCGTCACGCCATCGGCGGTGATCCCGATTTCAGCGCGCGATGGCGACGGCGTTGCCGAGCGCACGCCGAAAATACAATGGTATGGCGGCCCCACCGTGGTGGAGGCGCTCGACGCGCTCGAACCCGGTCGGCCGCTGGAACAGCTTGCGCTGCGGCTGCCGGTGCAGGCGATCTATAAATTCGACGACCGCCGCATCGTCGCGGGGCGCATCGAGTCGGGCAGCCTTGCCGCCGGAGACGAGATCGTCATCATGCCCGCGGGCAAGATCGCGAAGATCAGGAGCGTCGAGGGATGGCCGGCTACTCCCGTCAAGGGGAGGCAAACCGCGGGGCGGTCGGTGGGCATCACGCTCGACCGCGAACTGTTCATCGAACGTGGCGACGTCATCGCTCATGTCGGAACCAGCTCGCGCGATACGCGCCGAATTCGCGCCCGCATTTTCTGGCTGCACGACAAACCGCTGGCGACGGGCGCCTCTCTGCTGGTCCGGCTCGGTACAAGGGAAACCCGCGCCACCGTTGTCGCCATCGAGAAGGCCGTCGATCCCGGCGAGCTTGCGAGCGTGGAGACCAAATCGATCGCGCGCAATCATGTCGGCGAGATCGACATTTCGCTGGCGGATCCGCTTGCCGCCGATCCCTACACCGACAATCCCCGCACCGGACGCCTGGTGATCGAGGTCAATGGCCGCATTGCCGGCGGCGGCCTGGTGCTCTCGGTCGATGCCGGACAACGCGCCATTCCCGTCGATATCGTGCCGGTGGAATCCGCGCTGCGCCCCGATGAGCGCTCGGCGCGTTATCGTCACGGCGGTGCCGTGGTCTGGCTGACGGGATTGCCGGGCTCCGGAAAATCGACGCTGGCGCGCGCGCTGGAACGCAGGCTGTTCAGCAATGGCGGTTCGCCGGTGCTGCTGGACGGCGATACGCTGCGCGCCGGCCTCAATCGCGATCTCGGTTTTTCCGCGCAGGATCGCACCGAGAACATCCGCCGGCTGGCCGAGGTCGCCGTTCATCTGGCGCGCAACGGGCACATTGCGATCGTCGCTGCGGTCTCGCCCGCGACGGAAGATCGTGCCGCGGCGCGCCGGATCGCCGACACCGCATTCCGCGAAGTCTATGTCGCGACGCCTGCCGAAATATGTGAGCGCCGCGATCCCAAAGGCCATTACGCCAAGGCGCGCGTCGGGGCGCTGCATGCGTTCACCGGCATCGGCAACGATTATCAGCCGCCCACGCATAGCGAGTTGACGATCGACACCTCGACGCGTTCCGTCCCTGAGGCGACCGACGAGATCGAGCGGATGCTGGCGGGAACTGGCATTCTGTTCGACGAACTGGTCGACCTCGCCGCCAATATCTGAGCGTTCCCGACCGCCCTTGTATTGGGCAATCCGGCGCCGCCAAGGGCCTTCTCATAACCCCGGCTTTAGCGCTAAAAGGGCTCTGAATAGTGCCCTTTGCGGGGCTCTTTTGTCGTTTTATCCCCCTGAAAACAGCGCGTAGCCGCTGTTTCTCGTGAGAAAAATCCCAACATGAATCGTATCGATGTCCACGGATTGAAAATCGCCCCCGTTTTGTTCGATTTCATCGCCAAGGAAGCCACCCCCAAAACCGGAATTTCGCCTGACGCCTTCTGGGCCGGGCTTTCGGCCATCATCCGCGATCTTGCTCCGAGAAATCGTGAACTGCTGGCGGTACGCGACACCTTGCAGGCCAAGATCGACGGCTGGCACCGCGCCAACAAGGGCAAGCCGTTCGACATGAACGCGTACACGGCATTTTTGAAGGAGATCGGCTATCTGCTGCCGGAGCCGGCGACGCAAAAGGTCGAGACATCAAATGTCGATGAAGAAATCGGAAAAATTTGCGGACCGCAGCTGGTCGTGCCCCTCACCAATGCGCGTTACGCGCTGAACGCCGCCAACGCGCGCTGGGGCAGCCTCTACGACGCGTTTTATGGCACCGATGCGATACCGCACGAACCCGGCGAAGGCGGCAAGGGCTTCAGCAAGGCCCGCGGCGCCAAGGTGGTCGCGAAAGCGAAGACCTTCCTCGATCAGGCGGTGCCGCTGGCGACCGCAAGCCACACCGATGTTACCTCCTATAGCGTTATCGCCGGTCAACTCGCCGTCAAGCTGAAGAGCGGCAACGCCACCGCGCTGAAATCGAACCAGCAATTCGCAGGTTACCGGGGCGACGCGGCCGCGCCGACGGCGATCCTGCTGGTCAACAACTGCATGCACATCGAGATCAAGATCGACCGCGGCCACATGATCGGCAAGGACGATCCGGCCGGCGTTGCCGACATGATTCTGGAATCGGCGGTCAGCACGATTCTGGACATGGAGGACAGCGTCGCGGCGGTCGACGCCGAAGACAAGGTGCTGATCTATCGCAATACGCTGGGTCTGATGAACGGCACGTTGTCCGCCGAGTTCGAGAAGGGCGGCAAGACGCTCACGCGCGCGCTCAACCCCGACCGCGTCTACAAGACGCCGGACGGCAAGGAACTCAAGCTGCATGGCCGCAGCCTGCTGCTGATGCGCAATGTCGGCCATCACATGTTCACCGACGCCGTGCTCGAGAGCGCTGGCGGCGAAATTCCGGAAGGCATTCTCGACGCCGCCGTCGCCGGCCTGATCGCGATCCACGATCTCAAGGGCGGCTCGAAAACGCGCAACAGCCGCACCGGCTCGGTTTACATCGTGAAACCGAAGATGCACGGTCCCGACGAGGTCGCGCTGACCTGCGAGCTGTTCGGCCGGGTTGAGAAGATGTTGTCGTTGCCGGCTAACACCATGAAGGTCGGCATCATGGACGAGGAGCGCCGCACCACGGTGAATCTCAAGGCCTGCATTCAGAACGCCTTGCAGCGCGTGGTGTTCATCAACACCGGCTTCCTCGACCGTACCGGCGACGAAATCCATACCTCGATGGAAGCGGGCCCGATGATCCGCAAGAACGACATGAAGGCTCAGCCCTGGATCAAGGCCTATGAGGACTGGAACGTCGATATCGGCCTCGTCGACGGCCTGCCCGGTCATGCCCAGATCGGCAAGGGCATGTGGGCCGCACCCGACAAGATGGCGGACATGCTGGCGCAAAAGATCGCGCATCCGCAAGCCGGCGCCACCACCGCATGGGTGCCTTCGCCGACCGCCGCCACGTTGCACGCGCTGCATTATCACCAGGTCAATGTGCAGGCGCGCCAGCAGGAACTGGCCAAGGGCGGCCCGCGCGCCAAACTGTCTGATATCCTCACCATCCCGGTGTCGCAATCGAACTGGGCGCCCGACGATGTGAAGCAGGAAATCGACAACAATTGCCAGGGCATCCTCGGCTATGTCGTGCGCTGGATCGACCAGGGGGTCGGCTGCTCCAAAGTGCCTGACATCCACGACGTCGGCCTGATGGAAGATCGCGCCACGCTGCGTATCTCGAGCCAGCATCTGGCGAACTGGCTGCATCAGGGCGTCATCACCAAAGACCAGGTGATGGAGTCACTCAAGCGGATGGCAGTTGTGGTGGATGGACAGAATAAGGGGGATCCGCTGTACCGGCCGATGGCGCCCGGTTTCGACGGCGTCGCTTTCAAGGCCGCCTGCGATCTCATCTTCAAGGGACGCGAGCAGCCGAACGGCTACACCGAATTCATCCTGACGGCCCGGCGCAGGGAAGCTAAGGCGGCCGGCTGATCCGGGGATCTTGAGGCTTGGAGCGCGACCCGGGCGCAAAATCCACTTTTGCTGGTTGCACTCCCGGAACGTTTGAACTGTCCGTCCGTTGAAAGGCATCTCAACTCAAGAGGAGATGACGATGGATTGGAACCGGGTCGAAGGCAACTGGAAGCAGTTCAAGGGCGCCGCCAAGGAAAAATGGGGCAAGCTCACCGACGACGATCTCAACGTAATCGAAGGCCGCCGTGAGCAGCTCGAAGGCAAGCTGCAGCAGCGCTACGGCTTCGCCAAGGATCAGATTCACAAGGACGTGGACGACTGGTTCAGGACGCTGAAATAGTCTCCATGATTGGCCAAGCAAAAGCCCCGGCATCCGCCGGGGCTTTCTTGTGTCGCGCAGGCTTAGAATACCGCGATGTATTTCAGCAATGAAATCACGCCGAGGATGATCACGACGATGCGCGCGATTTGCTTGGCGCGGCCATCGAGCGGCAACAGGTTGATCAGATAGAGAATTAGAATAACGACGAAAAATGTAACCAGCGCACCCATCAGCATCCGAAATATCCCCCTGAAACAGCGTGAGAAGCCATCCTAATTTGATTTTAACGCGCGATGGGCTTCCGGGTTCCGGGCAAGGAACTGGACTGCGGGCGTTCAACATTTCTTAGCGAATCGGTGCTCGAAGCCCCCCGTATTGTTACGGCAGGGGCGCTGTCTAAATATTTACCATTTTTGGCCCAGATAGCTGAACCTTGGGGGCCATTATGCTGAATCGTCTGACCGTATCCGCGCTGTTGCAGACAGTAATCCTGACAACAGCTTTCTGCATTGTAATCGGGTTTTCGCTAAACGCCTGGGATTCCTGGAGTCGTTTGCAGGTGACGAGCCGCATCTCGGTGATCGCCGACGCCTCGGCGAACCTGTTCAAGGCCATGCATAATCTGCGCACCGATCGATCCACGACCGACCGGCTGCTGAAATCCGATCAGCTGATGGACAACGATATCGATAAATATCTGCGGCATCTTCGCGACACGGAAATGCCTGCGATGAGCAACGCGCTCGGGCAACTCGCGTCCATCGAATTCCCGCAGCAGCAGGCGCTGGTGCCTGAGCTGGATCGGCTGTTCAAGCTACTGACGGCCCAACAGAAGGAATTCTGGGACGAGGTCAGCAAGCCGAAGGCCTCGCGTCGCCCGGCGCTGCCGAAGGAATATATGGAAACGACGGCGGCGTTGCTGGAGACGCTCGACAAACTGTCCACATCACTCGCCGCTACCGTCAACCATCAGGACGCCGTGATCGACCAATTGCTGGCGATCAAACAAACCGCATGGCTGCTGCGCAACACCGGCGGCGAGGCATCGCTGCTGGTTTCGGTTGGGCTCGGTACCGGACACATGCCGCCGGAAACCCGCATGAAATATGAGAAATTCCTGGGCGGCACCGAAATCGCATTCTCCGCGCTGGAAATGGCGGCATCGGGAATGCAGCTGCCGCCGGCGCTTTCCAGCGCGATAGCCGCGACCAAGACAGCCTATTTCGAACCGCAATATCTCGCTTTGCGCGATCGGCTGCTGACGACGCTGATGGCCGGCGAGAAACCTGAATTGACGGCAAACCAGTGGAGCCCGATTACGGTAGGGCGCCTCGGCAGCGCCGTCACTGTCGCTGAAGCCGCGCTCGACGCGGCCAAGGACCAGACTTTGGCCCAGCATTCCGCCGCCCAGCGCTCGCTGGTGCTGCAGCTGGTGCTGCTCGCTTCGGCGTTCGCCTTGACATTCGGCGCCATGATGGCCGTCGGCCGCCGCGTCATCACGCCGCTGCACAACATGCGCGACGCCATGCTGAAAGTGGCTTCAGGCGATCTGACCGTCGATACCGGATACACCGAACGCCGTGATGAGATCGGCGCGCTTGCAGGCGCCCTGGAAACCTTCAAGCAACAGGCCGAGGACAAAATCAGGATTGAACAACAGGAGCGTGAGCGCAACGCCGGCGCCGCAACGCGTCAGCAAACGATCGAGGCCTATGTCGGCGAATTCGAGAGCATGGTGCGCCAGACGCTGCACGAACTGGGCGACGCTTCCAATCAGATGAGGACAACCTCGGCGGGCCTGTCGGCGGTCTCCCGCCAGACCAATGAGCGCGTTCAGATAGCGGAGAAGGCGTCCGGAGAGGCCTCGATGAGCGTGGACAACGTCGCTTCCGCGTCGCAACAATTGAGCACATCGATCGACGATATCAGCCGGCAGGCAGCGCATGCCGCCGGAATCGCCAGCCGCGCGGTCGATCGGGCGCGGGAAACCGACGGCACGGTGCAGGGGCTGGCGAAAACGGCAGCCCGGATCGGCGAAGTGGTTGGTCTGATCAATACCATTGCCGCGCAGACGAACCTGCTGGCGCTGAATGCGACCATCGAGGCGGCGCGCGCCGGCGAAGCCGGCAGGGGCTTTGCCGTGGTGGCGTCCGAGGTCAAATCGCTGGCCAGCCAGACCGCCAAGGCAACCGAGGATATCTCGGAGCAGATCGCCGACATTCAGAAGGTGGCCGGCGACGCCATCGACGCCATCAAGGGAATTGGGAGCATCATCGGCGAGGTGAATGAGGTCGCAACGGCGATCGCTGCGGCGGTTCAGGAACAGGGCGCCGCCACCCAGGAGATCACACGCAGCACCCAGCACGCGGCGCAAGGCACCAAAAACGTCTCCGACAATATCACGGGCGTCAAAACGGACGCGGATGCCGGTGCTGCAGCGGCTGAAAATGTGAAACTCGCCTCCCAGACGCTGGAAACGCAGAGTCAGCAACTGGGCAATCAGGTGACCCAGTTCCTGGGAAAAATTCGCGCGGCCTAGTTCCCGGGGCTGGCGCCTATTCCGCAAAAGCACGCCGTCGGACTTGATCCGACGGTGGGTACCGGCCGCCGGCCATCCGGCGCGGCCTGCTACTGCGACGCCAGCACCGGCACGCGCTGGTAGCGCGAGCGCACCGATTCCGAGGCGGGCGAGAAATCCAACGACGCGCCGCGCCTGTCGGCGCCGCGGCGGGCGATCATCAACCCGCCGCTACCTGCGACGATGTCACCCTTGCGAAGCGTCGGGTCGTTTTCGATTCTGACCGGCGCGAGACCGATCTGGTCCTTGCCGTTGCATGTGCAATCCGCCACGATCTCGTTGCGATAGCGAAACGCATTCGGCAATTCGGAATACGGCTTTCCGCTCTCGGTAGCGGCATTATCGATGTTGCTGCCGTAGACCACTTTGGTTTCGCTCGCCGGGCAGAAACTGTTGCACGATGCGGCACGGCTCTGACGGTCGGACCCGTTGGCCGGGAAATAGCGCCCGTCGCAGGTGCGCACGCAATACGCCTGCGAACCGCCGCCATAAGCGGCGCGCGAATGTGGTGCGTCGTTTTGCAGAGCCAGCGGATTGCCCTCGCTCGCAAACGGCAGCGGGATCGCAGGAGCCTGCGACGACCGGCCGCCTCCGAACGCGCCGAACAGCGCGGAGAGAAAGTCTTCGGCCTGTGCGGCTGGAGCCAAGGCCAGCGCGCACAGTGCCACTGCCACGCCCAAGGCCACCTGCCTGCCCGATCTCCGGCTCATATTGGCCTCCCGAAACACGGTTGCCACCCTCAATACAGCGACGATGTCGAAAGGTTCATGGCCTGACGGCCAGAGGGCAACGTCGTCACCACGGGACGCGACTGCGCCGCTGTCGGACGAACGGTGATCGTTCCCCGTGCTTCAAGGTGCGACGAATTCTTCGGCAGCACCACGACCCTGGTGCCGACATTGACGCGGCTGAACAGGTCGGTGACGTCTTCATTGGTCAGCCGGATGCAGCCCGAGGAAACGAACTTCCCGATCGTCGAGGGATCGTTGGTGCCATGGATGCGATAGACGCTGGAGCCGAGATACATGGCGCGCGCGCCGAGCGGATTACCCGGGCCGCCCGCCACGAAACGCGGCAGATAAGGCTGGCGCGCGATCATTTCCGCCGGCGGATGCCAATCCGGCCATTCCGCCTTGCGGCTGATGGTCTGCACGCCGGACCAGGTGAAGCCCTCGCGGCCGACGCCGACGCCGTAACGAACGGCCCGGCCCTGGCCGAGCACGAAATAGAGCGCCGTATTGCCGGTATCGATGATGACCGTGCCGGGCGCTTCGCGGGTGTCGAACGCGACAACGGCGCGCCGCAGCCGCTCGGGGAGCACGCTTGCGCTTCCGTCGCCTTCATCTGTCAGCGCGGGCTCGGTCGGCGCCAGCATGATGTTGTCTGACGGAAATGCACTTTGCGGCGCGGAGGCATAGCCGAGAACCTGCGCGCTCGCGCTTGAGAGGAGCGCCGGCGACAGCATCAATGCCGCGCCAAACACCAGGGCGCCGGTGGCGCGCAACGGAAGCCTGCGATTGCCTGCGAATGTCTGTGCCATGATCTGCCCCAGTGCGATGCGCATCACGTTGATGCTCTGCACAGAAAACGCGACCGAGGCTCCGCAGTTCCGTTGCGACTCAAATAGAGGTCGACCCTGTCAAGCATGCCAGCCCTCACGTTTCCGCGATGGAACTTTTGCAGCCCGCGCGGGTTATGGCGGGCAAAGCCGGTTCGAAAGCAGCGGCTTCGCGACTCCAGCCAAATTCGCCGTAGCGCGGGGAGAGCCAAATTGTGCGTGTCCTTCCCAACGAACCGGTAGGTGCGGCTGACAACAAAGCCGAACTGCCGCCGGTCATTCGCGGCGCGGAGGTGACCGCCTTCGCGCTGGTCGCATTGCTGCTCATCTGCATCGTCGCCGTTCTCTACGTCGCGAAAGCGTTCTTTCTCCCTGTGGTGACGGCATTCGTGGTCGGCACCATGCTGTCGCCGGCCGCCGGATACCTCGAACGGCAACGCATTCCCCGCTCGGTGTCGGCGGTTCTGATCGTGACCGCGGTTGGCGCCGGCGTCGCCTTCATCGTCGGCTTGATCTCTTCCCCCATGATGGAGTGGAGCACGCGGCTGCCCGAGCTGGGATCGCTACTTAGGGATAAACTACATGTGTTCGATCGGCCGCTTATGCTCTGGCAGCAACTCCAGAGCATGCTCGGCGGATCCGATGCGCTCGCGGCGCTCCAGATGCCGAAATTCGACTGGCTGCAGCCCGCCGTCGAATTCCTCTCGCCGACCTTCACCGAGTTTCTGCTGTTCTTTGCGACGCTGGTCCTGTTCATCGCGAGCTGGAGAGACCTGCGCCGCGCGCTGATCATGACGTTCGCCGACCATGCTTCGCGGCTGCGAACGTTGCGGATTCTGAACGAAATCGAGGGCCAACTTGGCGGCTATCTGCTCACGGTGACCATGATCAATCTCGGCGTCGGCGCCGCTACCGGCATCATCTGCGCGGTCACCGGCATGCCCAATCCGGCCGGGCTCGGCGCGCTGGCCGCGACCTTGAACTTCTTCCCCATTATCGGCCCGGTCGCGATGTTCGTGATCCTGACCGTGGTCGGCGTCATCGCGTTCTCGACCCTCGGCGCCGGCCTGATCGCGCCGCTGGCGTTTGTCGGGCTTACTTTCCTCGAAGGCCATTTCGTCACCCCGGCCATCATCGGCCGCCGGCTCGAGCTGAACGCGCTCGCGGTGTTCATCGCGCTCGCGTTCTGGACCTGGCTGTGGGGACCGATGGGCGGCTTCCTGTCCTCGCCGCTTTTGATCGTGGCCCTTATTCTCAAGGACCATCTGATGCCGGTGGACTCGCCGCAGCTGCCCGAATGATCGGGTTTTGCTTATGGGAACTTCCCGCAAAGCGAAGCGTTTGGCTGTTAGGTAACTTCAGTGTCCGGGAGCTTTGGATGTCGAGTACGGATGGCGAAATCGGAATGAGAGACCTGACGGATAAAGCAACCTATGAACGCCTCGAAAAGGATGTAGCCGCCGTGAAAAACGATATCTCAGCTTTGACCGACCAGATCACCGACGCGCTCAACGCATTCGCCGGCACTGCCAAAAAACAGGCAAGCCGCGGCTACAGGCAGGCCCGCGCCAATGTCGATTCGGCGATAGAAGATGCATCGGAGCGCGGCAGCGCCGTCATGGATGCCGCCCAGGACGCCGCCTATTCGATCGAGGAAACCCTGGAAGACGTCATCCAGCAGCGCCCGCTTGCGACTGTGGGCCTGGCGCTCGGCCTCGGCTTCCTGATCGGCGTGACCTGGCGCCGGTAACCTGGCCCGCGATCGCCGCATCGAGGGAATCAATTCTCTGGTTCGAACGGGCGGCGCGAGCGCCGTCAGTTCTATTGCCGGCTCTATTTTGAACGAGGCTTTCCGATGTTTGCGCGCATGATCGATGATTTCAAGGACTCCACCGGCGCGGCCTTGCGGCTGACATCGCTGGCGGCGGCGGTGGCCCTGGCCCTGTTCGTCACCACATCGTTTCTTTGCGCCGCGGCCTTCGTCTTCGTGCTCAGGCGATATGGACTGATCGAAGCCTGCCTGGCCGGCGCCGGCGTGTTCTTTGTCGTCACGGTGATCGCGGCCGGCTGCTACATGCTGCGCAAAAATCAGCTCAGGGCTCGCGCCGCCGAGGCCAAGGCCCGCGCGGCGGAGACCGCAAGATCGGCCGTGCAAACCGCGCTGGCCGATCCCATGCTGGTTGCGGCCGGCATCCAGGTGATCCGCGCCATCGGCATCAAGAAGCTGATCCCGATTCTGGCGGTCGGCGGACTGGCGCTGGGATTGCTGGTGAGCCGCAGCAGCTCCGGCGACGAAGCGCCGGCGGAATAGTCGTCATTGCGAGCCAACGGGTCAGCGAGAAGCGCCGCCCGCTGGCAGGCTCCGCGAAGCATCCGAAGCCGTCATTCCGGGGCGCGCGGAGCGCGAGCCCGGAATCCATAACCACGACAATGAGTATGGATTCCGCGCCTGCGCCAAGTGGCGCATCCCGGAACGACGAGTAAGCAATCGCGTGAAACTTACGTGGCGCATCGCCGAGACTCGACACGAGAAACGCGCTTCGCACACTTGTCCCGGCCATCCGCGTTTTTCATGCCGAAAACCCGTTAAGGACGTGGATGCCCGGCACAACTAGCGCGAAGATGCGCCTCGCGCTTTTGGCCGGGCATGACGATCCAAAATGGCAAAGCCCGACGTTGTTGCTGCACGAATTTCGAGTCAGCCTCTCAGGTGACGCAGCGGCCGGGCTGAAGCTGCTTGGCGACTTCGGTCAATACGCTGACGACCGGCTCGCATGCCACTTTGCGATCCTCGGACTTTGCGGCTGAGGGGACGAAAGCATTGCTGCGGGCCTCCCGAACCACCGGTACGCGGACCAGAATCGACGTATCGGAAAGACCTTCCAGCCGAATCGAAATCGTCTGGGTCTGCACCGCCGATGCTGCCGCGCCCGCGGCACGATCGGCTTTGGCCGCGCGATTGATGGTGGCTGCGGGCGTGCCCGCGGAATCCTGCGGGCCTTCGGAGAGATCGCGGCCCGACGCGAACTGGACGGCGCCAAATGTCAGCGAGATGGCGATCGCGCCGAGAATTCCCCTGGTTAGCTGTGACATGATGGCACCCGCCGTCGTCTGTCGCCCCATGGCGATCAGCAAAACAACGCAAGCGGAACCGCGGAGTTCTGAGAGGCGCTATCACTTAACCGTGTGCAAGAAAATTTTGCGGAGGCCGGAACGACTCCGGGGGCCTGTGCGTCATCCCGGCAGCCGGTCTTCCCCCCTGCCCCATTGACCGGTGACGTAGGGCGCGACTGTGGTGATGCCAGTCGCGCCCTGCTTTTTTGCTATAATTAGCGCAAAAAAAGCCTTAACCGCCCCACCAACCGCCCCACCTTTGGTTCGTAAACCACCGTCGCGCAAGCTGCCAATTTAGGGCATCATCTCGGTCGGGACGGCTGCACCATACACGCCCGTGCCCCGGCGCTCTGTCGGGCATTCGATTGCAGGCATCTGTTCCTCCGCAAGACCCGCCCCGAGCGCCTTGCGATAGTCAAATCCGGCGTGGTCGGCGAAGTCGAAGCTGTCCAGACTCTTCACGGCCGGTAACCGCGCCTCCTTGATCCGACGCTCGACCATCCGCCGTTCGCGGTCGATCAGCTCCAGTTCGGCCAGGCGCAGCAGAAAGCGAATATGATCGAGGCCCTCGGCGGCGCACTTGCCGCTGCA
>Ga0097691_1000760_pt1 | contig 26174 bp, 25 predicted proteins | sample NGESurdeep072012_8_FD_72858 | JGI IMG/M metagenome (GOLD analysis project Ga0097691, IMG submission 72858) | Arctic peat soil microbial communities from Barrow, Alaska - NGEE Surface sample 210-1 deep-072012 | ecosystem: Environmental > Terrestrial > Soil > Wetlands > Peat ... | reverse complement strand
TATTTGAAAATATGGAAAGGAGAGCGATATGTCCAGCCTCATTCCTGGTTTTTGTTTTATTCAAGAGGCTCATACACCTGTGCTTTGGGTTTGTATTCGTTGGATTGGCCGTAGCAGCACCTACAGCACAGTCCGAGGAAGGTCCTTTTGCGGTTCTGTCGCATAAATTAAAAATCGCAAAATCTAACCACTACAGGTTGTGCCACTGGACAACAGCTTGACCACATATAGTGTGGTAATGCCGAAAATAATTAATGCGACTGAACCCTGTTTCGACCTGACTGGAGGCATGTTTGTGCCATTGATTCGACTAATTTTTTCTGCACAGCTCGCCATTTGCGCAGCCACCATGCCGGCATATGCTTACGCAGAAGAAACGCTCGCGCTTAACCGTCCTTTGGCAGAGGAGCCTGCACCGCAGTGGCTACCATCAGCCCGTAATATCAGAATTGAGCTCATCACGGAAGCTGACCTGAAGGCGCATGACCTATGGCCGCGCATACGCCACGGTTTCGCGATACGCAAACTCCATACCCCATTGGTCGCCAAGCATGAAAAATGGTATGTCGACCATCCCGATTACTTCGCGCGCATGACCGATCGCTCGCGCCGCTATCTCTACTACATCACGGAAGAAGTGGAACGTCGCGGCATGCCGAGCGAAATCGCCCTGCTGCCGATGATAGAAAGCGCCTTTAATCCAGGCGCATATTCAAGAAGTCGTGCTTCCGGCATCTGGCAATTTATGCCGTCCACCGGCAAAAAATTCGGCATGCAGCAGAACTGGTGGTATGACGGTCGTCGAGACGTGATCAGCGCAACCAAAGGCGCGCTCGACTACCTTCAAAAACTGCATGACAGGTTCGGAGACTGGGATTTAGCCCTTGCCGCATATAATTGTGGCGAAGGCGCAGTGCGACGCGCGCAGGCACACAATCGCAAACGCGGCTTGCCGGTTAATTATGCGAGCCTGAAATTACATAGAGAAACGCGCAATTACGTGCCAAAATTGTTGGCCATCAAAAATATTATTGCCGACCCCGCCAAGTTTTCGCTGGTACTGCAGGATATCCCCAACGAACCCTATTTTGTCGCAGTTGCCATCCCCAAACACATCGACGTAAAACTTGCCGCCCAGTTGGCCGATATCTCGGAAGAAGAGTTCGCCGCGCTCAATCCCGCACACAAACGCCCGGTGATATTGCAGGATAGCAATGATTTGATTTTGTTACCCATAGATAAGATGGCAACTTTCCAGGCCAATCTGGAGAGCTATGACAAACCTCTGGTTAGCTGGCAATCATACAAACCCAAGAAGGGCGAGCGCCTCGACAAACTGGCACCGCGCTTCGGCCTATCGTTGGAAAACCTCAAATCCGTGAATGGTCTCACTACTCGCGGCAATATCAGCACCGGACAAACCCTGTTGGTGCCGCTCAATGGCGAAGAATCTGAAAGCAAATTCGAAGTCTTCAATATGCATCTTGCTCCCACCGATAGTCGCACAAAAACCAAACACATCGTGCGCAGGGGTGAAACACTTGGCAGTCTGGCGCGCCGTTATCATGTCAGCATCGCCAAGCTGGAACAATGGAACGGGTCGCTGAATATAATCAGGATTGGTCAAACCATCATTATCGCGCAGGCAGGATTCAGGGTTCTGTCGCATTAACCTTTTTCGGCACATGCGGCCCACAATATGTAGGCCAATTGTCGTTGCAATCAAGATAGTTATTCATGTCACACGGAAACGGATACTGGTGACACGCTGCACGCAACACAAAGCAGACCCTTCCGCCTGACAAGAAGCTGGCTTTCCTGAGCCGATCAATTATGCTTACCGGAAGGATGCGTCAGATCACCGCTTTTGGCCAGGACGCAAGAACATGAACACCATCAACGCGGTGAAGGCAAGACATGCAGCCACAAGGAACGCGCTGGCCGGATGCAACAACCACAACGCCCCAGCGATCAGCGATGCAGGTAGATAGATGAGGCCGGTCACGAAATTGTAGACGCCGATCGCGGACGCGCGGCGTTCCAGCTCGATATCTGCGATAAACGCCTTGCTTTGGGCTTCGTCGATTGCAAAGAACACACCATAGACGATGAACAGTACGATGATTTGCCATTGCATGGTCGCGAATGCGAAGCCGATGCACATCAACAAATAGATCAGGTAGCCCAGCATAATGATTCGGGCCCTACCCAAACGATCGCCGAGTTTACCTATCAGCGGGGCGGCAACAACAAACGCGATATTGAATAACGCGTAAAGCAACACGATGTCCTTGACTACAAAACCGACGCTGTTTGCACGCAACAGCAGAAATCCGAAACTGAAATAGGCCAGTGAAAAGAGTCCTGCCGGGACAAGGTAGAGCTTGAATTCCGGGCTGAGGGTTTTCCACGTTTCGAACATGTTCTCGCGCCTGTGCTGAACCCCCGGCTGATCCTTGATAAGACTCAAGACCACGATGCTGAGCAAGGCGGGAACGAGTGCAACCCAGAACAATATCCGGAATGTCGAGGCCACTTCCCCAAGCCAAGATAGTAGTCCGTATGCCACTAAAGGGCCAAGAACGGCTCCGGACTTGTCGAGAGCCTTGTGCACTCCGAATGAATATCCCCTTGTGTCTTTGTCAGCCACTGCCGAAAGCCAAGCATCGCGCGGCGGTCCGCGGAAACCCTTGCCCAGTCGCTCGATGACGCGAAAAACACTGAGGCCCACGACCGAACTGGAGATCAATAAAATGATCTTGGCCAGCGTGGAAAAACCATATCCGGCGAGCGCGAAGACCTTGCGTTTTCCGGTCCGGTCCGACAACCAGCCGGAGAAGTAATTCAACGAGGAAGCGGACAAGTCGGCCAACCCCTCGATCATGCCCAGCAAAGCCGCCGATGCCCCAGCGATCGTCGTAAAGAAGATCGCGAAGACGGAGAAAATCATCTCGGAGCTCAGGTCGGTCAAAAAGCTCACCAGACCCAGCTTGAGCACGTCTGGATGCACGCCAAACTTCATATCTACCGGGTCATCAATTGACATGGGGTCCTTCATAGCACGCTTGGGCCTCGTGCTCTGGGTTTGAATCTTCGATTGAATAATGTAAAAGACTGAGCATCTGCTATTGGCACCCAGCGGCTATAGGCGGTTGCCTTACTAAAAATCCGGATGTATGGCTGCAATCTTTACCTACTCTCAAAGTCATCGATTGAAAGCTTGGCAAAAGTGGGTGTCCATGTATGGAGTTCACCGGCACGCCGAGCACGGTGCTTGAAGAAGCTCCGCCACTTCCAGCACGTCCGGGTGGGGCGACTGGTTAGGCCAAACTCGTCGATCCACCCTCACGAAATCCGTTCGTACAACGAGTCGACAATACTGGTGCCGATCAAGACATCCTGCCCTCGAATCTCTGCAAGAAGACCCCTGTACCCCTCGTCACTCTCTATTTGCTTACGGAAGGTCTCGTAAGAGACCAATGAGTCATATGTGGCGAACCAGCGAACCTGATAGAGTGGCCCATCTACATTGCGGGCGACGTACATATTCATTCCAGGGTACTTCTGGTTGATATATTTCATGACCTTCACGGCCCACACGAAGGCTTCCTGCAGCTTTCCATCGTGAATGTTCGCTGTCCTTGTCCATGTATACATTTGCCCCCTCCTCATGATGTTGTTCCAATTTGAAGATATGGATTGACTATTTAGGCACCGTCAAAAGAAAGTGATGGAAACAGATAAGTCGTACCTACTAACACAGTGCCACATTTCTACTCTACACCGCATAATGCCACTGTGAGCAATTTACGCGAAATTGGATTCAAATTCTGATGAGTGACCGCTATCGGGAATCTTTTTCAATGACCGTTCCTGGCACCGGGCTGCCCATCGAGCCTAGCAAAAGCTTACCTGAAAGCCGCCCTTGGAGCTTTGCAATCAAGTTAGTTATACGTCAACCGAAGGATTAGCCTCGTTGAGCACAATGAAATCAGAAATTGGAATACAAATCTGTTTTGCTTGGGCATCATAAAATACAGGAACGTTCTTAATGAGCCGTGCGAGACTGAATTTTGCTGGCACTTGTTAATCCATGGAGGAGAAACTAAATTCGTTGTTACTCGCGACAGCCCACTTAATCGGCGCACATAGTGCAAGGATAATTGCCAATGCCCCCTATCTTGCTATATCGGCCTGTCGCTTCTCACTATGGGATGTCCATTCCTGAATTACGCGCCTCCTAAAAAAGGCGGTAAGAACCACGGTAAGAGCTCCACAAACACAAAACCCGCAAAGCTTGTATCCATGCGGGTCTTGGCTATTTTAATGGCGGAGAGGGTGGGATTCGAACCCACGGTAGCGTAAACGCTACGCCTGATTTCGAGTCAGGTACATTCGACCACTCTGCCACCTCTCCTGTCGGCGCGCATTCTACCAGCAAGCTCCAATTTCGTGCAGAATGTTCACATGCGGAACTCAACTCGATGCGTGCAAACAGTAATAGTCAGCTTATGCCTGTTGCTGGGTGCCTGTGATCAACAGATTCCGCCATGGAAAACGGGCAGGCTGGTGGTGGTGGTTCCGGAAACAGAACTTTGGCCGGAGTCCGAATTTGAACGCGAATTAGCGCGATTGTTTGCCGAGCAATTGCATGTCACGCTCGAAACGGTTCCGCTTCCGCAAGATGAAGTGCTTGCCGCGTTGCGCAAACACCAGGCGCATCTTGCCGCCACTCCGTTGCGTATCGAGAACAATCCCGCCGCGCTGCAATTTGGCCCCAGCTACCAGAGTGTGCGCGAGTTGTTGGTATGCAACAGCGACAGGCCCCGCATAAAAAATCTTGCTGATCTGAGTGGTAGAAAATTGATTGTGGAGGCTGGATCGGCTCATGAGGTGGCACTGCGCGAAGCACAGGCAAATTTGCCCTCGTTGCATTGGCAAACGGATCACGATCTCACCACGCAAGACCTGTTGGCCGAGGTCGGCGAAGGCAGCCTGGATTGCGCTGCAGCCAATGAACTTCAGTTTGCCGATGCACGCAACTATCACCCCAATCTGGAAGCCGAGCTTGATATTGTTCCGCCTTCAAAACTCGCCTGGGGATTCCCAGGGGATGCCGATCCCGACTTGATCAAGCAAGTGCAGATTTTTTTCACCAGTATCCAGCAAGACGGCACACTGCATCGCTTGCTGGATCGCTATTACGGTCACAACAACCGGCTGGACAAGATGGATGCTGCCGCCTTCATCACCGGGATCAATACCGTCCTGCCGCGATTCCGTCGTATGTTTGAGGAGGCCGCCACGCTTACCGGGGAGGATTGGCGACTGCTGGCGGCGCTGGCATATCGGGAATCGCAGTGGAATCCGCTCGCCACTTCTTACACCAATGTGCGCGGCATGATGATGCTGACAGGGGATACCGCCGACCAGATGAATGTCAGCAATCGCCTCGATGCGCGCGAAAGCATCCTTGCCGGCGCAGAATATCTACTGCTGCTCAAGGAGCAGATGCCGGATCGCATCACGGAACCGGATCGCACCTGGCTGGCACTGGCCGCCTACAATCAGGGCTACAGTCATTTGGAAGATGCGCGCATTCTGACCAAACGCGCCGGATTGAATCCGGACAGTTGGTCAGACGTGAAGAAATGGATGCCACTGCTGAACCGGCCCAATTATTACAAAACGCTGAAACACGGTTATGCGCGCGGCGGCGAGGCGGTGATTCTGGTGGAAAGCATCCGCAGCTACTATGACATGCTCAAGCGACTCAAACCCGGCCAACCGACATCCGTGCCTGAGGAAGTTTCATATCGACTGGTAGAGCCGATGCAACGATTGTTACCCTAGCTAGTCCTTTGCAGACTGACGCTCTTCCAGTTGGCGCTCGATACGCGCCAGCCGTGCACATATATCCTTGAGCATCCGGTCGGCTTCTTTTTCATCCTGTTCGACTTTTTCAACATCGCGGCCAGATTCGCGGTCAGCAGCGAAATCAACAGCGAACCGAACAATCTTCCGGCTGCGTTGTGCGGTACCACATCGCCATAACCCACCGTTGACATCGTGATCCAAGCCCACCACATGCCATCCCAAACGCTTCCGATGGAAGGATCGATGCGCGAAACAATCACACCGGACAACACCATGGTGATAAAAGCCACAGCCAGCGTGTTACCCAGTTGGTGGCGAGAAAGCAGCATGCGGACAGATTTGGATAAACGCGCCAGTATCATCACTACCAGCACCAGCCGGAAACTGCGCAACAAGCCTACCAGCGGCGTAAACTGCCAGAGCAGCAGCATGCCTCCGACGATGATGATCAGATTCATCCAGTTGCCGCGCATATGCGCGCCTGTTCCTGACCAGCGCGCTCAGGAGCATGGTTTCGGCGAGGAATGCCAACCATACCAGCCAGTCCGCGATGCGAGCCAGCAGTGGTGAGTTTCTTCCAGATGCCATTGCAAAGGTATCCACAGCGCCACGAACATCATCGGCCACTCCAGCCACTTTCCCCAGTGCCGCGCGGCAAGTTGTTCATGAGAGTCGACCCCGGCAATGCCGAGCAGATGGACGATTTTCTTTTAAGGTGTAAGTTTTTCCTTGCCACCCATGTAGGGACGCAGCACTTCGGGAATCACCACGCTGCCATCGGCTTGCTGATAATTCTCCAGTACCGCCACCAATGTGCGTCCGACCGCCAAACCCGAGCCATTCAGGGTATGCAGCAGCTCCGGCTTGCCCTGCGCGTTGCGGAAGCGCGCCTGCATCCTGCGCGCCTGAAAGGCCTCGAAGTTGCTGCACGAGGAAATCTCGCGGTAGGTGTTCTGCGCCGGCAGCCACACTTCGATGTCATAAGTCAGCGCAGCAGAAAACCCCATGTCGCCAATGCACAATTTCACCACTCGGTAGGGCAAGCCCAGTTTCTGCAATATCGTTTCGGCATGTCCGAGCAACTGTTCCAGCGCGGCATAAGACTCGTCGGGATGCACCATCTGCACCAGCTCCACCTTGTCGAACTGATGCTGGCGTATCATGCCGCGCGTGTCGCGCCCGTAGGAGCCCGCCTCGCTGCGGAAGCACGGCGTGTGCGCAACGAACTTCATCGGCAATTTTTCCAGCGGCACGATCTCGTCACGCACCATGTTGGTCACCGGGACTTCGGCGGTGGGAATCAGATAAAAACCACCATGCCCCGAAGCCATTTCGCTCAACGATTGCACTGGACTGCCGAACCCCACTTTAAACAAATCTTCCTCGAACTTCGGCAACTGTCCGGTGCCGCGCATCGAATCCGCGTTTACCAGATAGGGCACATAGGTCTCGGTGTAACCATGCTGCTCGGTATGCGTGTCCAGCATGAACTGCGCAAGTGCGCGATGCAACCTAGCCAAGCCGCCCTTCAGCAGCGAGAAGCGCGCACCGCTAATTTTGGTAGCGGTGTCGAAATCCAGCCCCAATTTTTCACCCAGATCGACGTGGTCCTTTACCGCAAAATCAAACTGAGGAATATTGCCGACCTTGCGCACTTCGAAATTATCCGCCTCGGATTTTCCAATCGGAACGCTGCTGTGCGGCGTGTTCGGGATCACTTCCAGCAGTTGCTGCAATGCGCTTTGCACTTCACCCAACTGCACTTCTGCCTGCTTGAGTTCGTCGCCCAGATTGGCGACTTCCGCCATGATCGCGGAGATATCTTCCCCTTTAGCCTTGGCTTGCCCGATCAGTTTGGACGAACTGTTGCGCTTGGCCTGCAATTCCTGCGTGCGTGTCTGAATCGTTTTGCGCTGCGCTTCCAGTTCCTGAAATCGTTCTGCATCCAACACAAAGCCGCGTGTCGCCAGTCGCGCAGCCACTCCCGCCAAATCGTTACGCAATAGTTGTATGTCTAGCATCACATCTCCGCTTCAATGTAGGGTGGGCTACGCCCACCATGTCGGGCATAGCCCGACCTACTATTATTTTTTCTTTTTCGCCGCATCCAGCTCGCGCAAATGTGCCAGCTTCTCTGCAATCTTCGCTTCCAATCCATGATCCGTAGGCTGGTAAAAATTCACCTCCGGCATGTCATCCGGAAAATAATTTTCCCCGGCCGCATAGCCCTCGGCTTCATTGTGCGCATAACGGTAGCCTTTGCCGTAATCGAGTTGTTTCATCAACTTGGTCGGCGCGTTGCGCAAATGCAGCGGAACTTCGCGTGTACCGTCCTGACCAACGAAAGCGCGCGCGGCATTATACGCGACATACCCGGCGTTCGACTTGGGCGCGCAAGCCAGATACAGTACGGCCTGCGCCAATGCCAGCTCGCCTTCAGGCGAGCCTAGCCGCTCATAGGTTTGCGCCGCATCCATCGTTAATTGGATCGCGCGCGGATCGGCCAAGCCGATGTCTTCCCACGCCAAGCGCACGATGCGCCGCGCCAGGTAGCGCGGGTCCGCGCCGCCGTCCAGCATGCGCGTGAACCAGTACAGCGCCGCATCCGGATTCGAGCCGCGCACTGATTTGTGCAGCGCGGAGATCTGGTCGTAGAACGCTTCGCCACCCTTGTCGAAACGGCGCAGGTTTTGCGCCAGCGTGTTGTCGAGGAACGCGCTGTCTATCTTGCTCACGCCCGCGGCTTTAGCCGCAGTCGGTAATTGTTCCAGCACATTGAGCAATCTGCGCGCATCGCCGTCGGCGTAACCGATGATGCGTTCGCGTGCGTCATCATCGAATTCCAATCCATGTAAAGCGACTTGCCGCGCACGCTCGAACAATTGCGCCAGCTCTTCCGCCGACAAGACATGCAGTACATATACCTGGGCGCGCGACAACAAGGCGTTGTTCACCTCGAACGACGGATTCTCGGTAGTCGCGCCGATAAAGGTCACCAGACCCTGCTCGACGAAAGGCAGAAAGGCATCCTGCTGCGATTTGTTGAACCTATGCACTTCGTCCACGAACAGGATGGTGTGACGGCCGCGCTGTTGCAGCACTTGCTGTGCCTGCGCGATGGCCTCGCGGATGTCTTTTACGCCGGACAGCACCGCCGACAGCGGCACGAACTCGGCATCGAAGGCCGAGGCCATCAGCCGCGCCAGCGTGGTCTTGCCCACGCCCGGAGGTCCCCACAGGATCATCGAATGCAGCTTGCCGGATTGAAAAGCCAGACGCAACGGCCTGCCTTCACCCAACAGATGCGGTTGGCCGATGACTTCGTCTATATGCCTGGGGCGCAGGCGTTCCGCCAGCGGCGCAGCGGGTGAGATGGTATCGAACAGGCTGTCAGTTTGCATCTTGCTATTCCAATTCAATTTCGAAGGTCAAACAAGGCAGCAACGAACGAATGACGCAGGCAGTGCAATTAGCACGACAAGGAATGAGTGAGGCAGCCAACACAGTTTCACCGATGAAATTGGATTGGAATTAGTCGCTCAGCACATCCGCGCCCTTCGGCGGCGTAAAGTGGAATTGCTTTTCCGGTATCTTCGGGTTGCGCTGCATGGCGGAGAAACGCAGCACTGTCTTATGCCCGAACATATCGTTCAACTCCATCACGACCAACTCGGATTGCGCGTTGAATGCCATGAGTATCTTCTCGAAGCTGCTGTCCTGGCCTTTGCCTTGACCTTTGGGTGTGGCTTGCAACCACTCAAGATCATCCCTGTTGCCATTTTCTGTCAGCGTAAAGCCGCGCTCGATCTCATTGCTGCCGGAAAGCAATGCGGCAGGACTGCTGCCCAGCGCCGCATCCAATTTCCTGACCGTCACCTGATTCAGGTCCACATCATATAGCCAGAATTTTGCGCCATCACCGACAATGAGCTGCTCATAAGGTCTCTGGTAAGACCAGCGGAATTTTCCGGGGCGCTGGAACTGCATGATGCCGGACGCACTCTGAATGTGCTTCCCGTTCTGGTCCAGCACTTCCTGGGTAAAATTCGCCTGCGCGGAATGTGTCGCGGCGATGAAGGTCTTGAGTTTTTCGATGGCGCCGGCGTGGGCAGAAATCGGTGCAACGAACAGCATCAAAACAGCAAAAATATATTTCATCATGTCTTTATAGATAGGATTCGGGATTCGGGATTGAGATAATAGCGATGCTGAGGGTTTTCCTTGATCCTTGATCCTCACTCATGCCTCATCGGCGCAAGCACTTCGCGATTGCCATTGCTCTGCATCGCCGAGACGATGCCGGCCGCTTCCATTTGCTCGACCAGCCGTGCGGCGCGATTGTAGCCGATGCGCAAATGACGCTGCACCAGCGAGATCGAGGCGCGGCGATTTTTCAGCACGATCTCGACCGCCTGGTCGTACAGCGGATCGGCTTCGGCATCCAGGCTCTCGCCTGCTGCACCGCCCTCTTCAGATGATTCTTCCAGCGAATTGAGTACGCCGTCGATGTACTGCGGCTCGCCTTGCGCCTTCAGGTATTCGGCGACGCGGTGCACTTCCTGGTCGGACACGAACGCGCCATGCACGCGTTGCGGATAGCCGCTGCCGGGCGGCAGGTACAGCATATCGCCCTGCCCCAGCAAGGCTTCCGCACCCATCTGGTCGAGGATGGTGCGCGAATCGATCTTGCTCGACACCTGGAACGCCACGCGCGTCGGCACGTTGGCCTTGATCAGTCCGGTGATCACATCCACCGAAGGGCGCTGCGTTGCCAGCACCAGATGGATGCCGGAAGCGCGGGCCTTCTGTGCCAGACGCGCGATCAACTCCTCGATCTTCTTGCCCACCACCATCATCAGGTCGGCGAGCTCGTCGATGAACACCACGATCAGTGGCAATTCTTCAAGCGGCTCCGGATTTTCCGGCGTGAGCGTGAACGGGTTGGTGAGCGGCTGCCTGGCTTTCACGGCATCGCGCAGTTTCTGATTGTAGCCGGCAATGTTGCGCACGCCGAGCGCGGACATCAGCCGGTAGCGCCTGTCCATTTCCTGCACGCACCAGTTGAGTCCCGATGCGGCCTGGCGCATGTCGGTGACCACCGGCGCGAGCAGATGCGGGATGCCTTCGTACACCGACAGCTCCAGCATCTTGGGATCGATTAGCAGCAGGCGCACCTGTTGCGGAGTGGCTTTGTACAGCAGGCTCAGGATCATCGCGTTGATCGCCACTGATTTGCCGGAACCGGTGGTTCCCGCGACCAGCACATGCGGCATCTTGGCCAGATCGGCGACCACCGGCTTGCCGGAAATATCCTTGCCCATCGCGATGGTCAGCGCGGAATGCATGTCGGCATAAATCTGCGAACCGAGAATTTCCGAAAGCTGCACGATCTGGCGCTTGGCATTGGGTAACTCCAAGGCCATGTACGCCTTGCCTGGTATCGTTTCGACCAGCCGGATGCTCACCACCGACAATGCGCGCGCCAGATCCTTCACCAGATTGGTGATCTGGCTGCCCTTCACGCCGACGGCGGGATCGATCTCGTAACGGGTGATCACCGGACCGGGATAGGCGGCGACGACTTTTACTTCCACACCAAAATCTTTCAGCTTGCGTTCGATCAGGCGCGAGGTGAATTCCAGCGTGTCGGCCGAAACGGCTTCAACATGGCGCGCGGCCTGATCCAGCAAATGCAAAGGCGGCAACGGCGAGTCGGGCAGATCGGCGAACAATGGCGCCTGCTTCTCCTCGATGACCCGTGCCGACCTGGCCACTTCCATCAGCGGCATTTCAATATGTATGGGCTGGTGATCCTCGACGCGTTTCTTTTTTTCTTCTTCGACGACGGCGACTCGCTCATGCGTCGCCTGCATGCCGATACGCCTATCCTGGCGTGTCTGCCAAGCCAGGCGCGCCCATTGATAAGCGGCTTCCAACAGCTCGCCCAACCGATCCACGAAGCGCAGCCAGGACAATCCGCTGAACACGCTGAAGCTGGCGCCGATCAGGGCCAGCAACAGCAGCGTCGCACCGGTAAATCCAAACACACGGGTCAGCGCCTCGCCCAACACCGTGCCGAACATTCCGCCGTGTGCCAGCGGCAACGCGACTCTCATGCTGTACAAACGCATCGCCTCGAGCGCGCTGCTGGAAAACAACAATGCGGCGAACCCCGCGACCGAGACCCAGAACGTCCGCTTGCAGAAAATGCTGTCGGCGCGCAGATTATGGTATCCCGCCCACACGCGTTGCAGCATGAACAGCACCCACCACCAGGCGGAGAAACCGAACAGGTAAAACAACAGATCGGACAGATACGCGCCCAGCACCCCGCCCGGATTTGAGATATGCATGCCGCTGACACTATGCGACCAGGCCGGATCAGCGGGATTGTAACCATACAATGCCACAGTGAAATACAGCGCACCTGCGACCAGCAATATCCAGCGCGATTCGCGCAACAGTGCGAACAATTTATTAGTCAACAGATCGCCTCTCGCCTCAGCCATGAGATATACCGATCAAAGCCGCAGATCCGGTGACACGCCCAGTGACATGCCCAATGACATGCACCGTCCCGGCAATTCGTTGATTGCGCACCATCCCGCGGAACAGTAAACGATCATCCTCAGACATGATTTTCATGCCGATCCCCCCAAGCCGATTGATTTTTTTGACAAGGCTATGATACCGCAGCCCGTCAACGCGCGCTCGTCAACAACAGGCGGATATCCTGCGCCATCCACTCGGAAGGCTCTCTGTCACCAGCCAGCAAGCGCACCCGGCCCTGTGTATCGAGCAGATAACTGAACGTCGTGTGATCCAGCATATAGCCGGACTTGGTCGGGGTTTTTTGATAGTCCACCCTGAAGTTTTTTGCCGCACTTGCAGTTGCCTGGGCATCGCCATACAAACCCAGGAACGCAGGATGAAAAGCCGGCACAAATTGCGCCAACAATTCGCGCGTGTCGCGTTCCGGATCGAGCGTGACGAACAATACCTGCACCCGGTCAGCATCCTTCCCCAACAGGCGCAGCGTCTGCGCCAAGTCGGCCAGCTTGGTGGGGCATACATCCGGGCAATGGGTATAACCAAAAAACACCACCACCACCTTGCCCTGGAAATCAGCCAGACTGCGGGGTTTGCCGTTGTGATCGGTCAGATGAAAATCGGCCTGTGCGTATTTTCCTGTCACGTCACTCGCATGAAAGCGGCTCTGCTGCCCGGCTTTTCCGCAACCGGCCAGCAGAACGATCAGCAACAAGAAAAATAATCGGTGCATCATTTTCGTATAGTGCATTGTTCATCCATCCAAAACAAAAAACTAACAGGCCGCAGTTTCTATTAGCAAGTATAACAAGCCCTGCAATTATGGCTCCAGACGATCCATATCAAGCTGCCTGGCCGCAACACGCGAATCCGGAGGCGTCATGAAAGACACTATACCCAGCAAAGGCGCAGCAATCCGCTGTCGCAGCGCGGAGATGTTTTCCTCAACCAGTGTCATGTCGGCATCAACAACATTGCCCACCCAGCCTGCCAGTGTCAAGCCGCGTGCGGTGATCGCCTCCACCGTCAGCAGCGCATGGTTCAAACAACCAAGGCGCATGCCCACCACCAGGATGACAGGCAGACCCAATTCCACTACCAGATCGGCACTGTCCTGTTGCGCATTGAGCGGCACACGAAAACCGCCTACGCCCTCCACAATCACCACATCCGCCTGCGCTGCCAACTCTTGATAGGACTTTGCTACGACTGAACAATCAATAATGACACCGGCCCGCTGTGCGGCGATATGCGGCGCAATCGCCGGCAGAAAAGAATATGGATTGATCTGCCCGTAACCCACTGCCACATTGCCTGCAGCGCGCAATTGCAGTACATCTTCGTTCTGCCCATCGTCATTGCACCCTGCCGCTATCGGCTTCATGCCGATCACGCGCTTGCCCTGCGCGGCAAAACAATGCAGCAGCGCGCAGCTGATCAGCGTCTTACCGATATTGGTGTCCGTGCCGGTGACGAAATAATTCATTTCAATTTGAAAGAAGTCTTGATGATCGTTGCGCCGTCGCGAGTGGTGCGCGGCTGAGGCTTCCATGCGTGACCGTAGACGACTTCAAAAGTCGCAGGCAATTTTCCGTTGCTGCGCAAGCGCTCGTAATTTTCGATAAGGCGTGCCCAGGTATTTTTTCCCATCAACCCGCGGCCCCGTCCTGCGGTGGCATTGTGCGCACCTATCGTTTTGAGGTCTTGCAATACGCCGCGCACATCGTCGTATGTAAGCGTGATGTATTCCATATCCATCACCGGATCGGCAAATCCGCCTTGTACCAGCATGTCGCCGATGTCGTGCATATCCGCGAAACGGTTGAGATGGTTGTGCTGGTCCACACCATTGAACGCCAGTCTTAATTCCTTCAGCGTGTCCGGCCCGAAGGTGCTGAACATCAGCAGCCCGTCCACTTTCAGCACGCGGTGCAATTCGACACAGGTCGCCGGCAAGTCGTTGCACCACTGTATCGCCAGGTTCGACCACACCATTTCCAGGCTGTTTGCCCCCAGCGGCAAAGCTTCCACATCCGCGCATACCTGCAGCCGTTTTGCTTCGCCGAACAGTTTCTGCCACCAGCCGGAGCGACCCTGTGCGGCCTGCAGCATGCCGATGGCGATGTCCAGCTCGATCACCTGCGCAGCCGGATAACGTTGCGCCAATCTGCGCGTACCCCAACCGGTGCCGCTGCCTGCGTCCAGTATGCGCTCCGGTTGCAGCTTGATGTATTCCAGGCGCTCCAGCATCCGCGTGCACACCTCGCGTTGCAACACCGCTGCGGCATCGTAGCCCGTCGACGCACGGCTGAAGGCGCGGCGTATCTGCCGTTTATCGATCAAGTATTCATCCATGCTCATTTTTCGTTCAGGAAATTAACCACGTGTCTTACAAATTCATCGGGATGTGACAAAAATGGCGCATGCGCAGCGCCTCCGATTACCGCCAAGCGTCCGTTCGGTGTGTTACTTGCCAGGTATTGCGAGGCTTGCAGCGGTATCAGCGTATCACGCTCACCCGCCAGCACCAGCATAGGCAGACTCATGCCCGGCAAGGCGCTGCACAAATCGCAACTCCGCAATATTTCCAGCCCTGACTGCAGCGCAGCCAGATCGGGTTCACCCCGGCTGAACAATCCCTCGCGCAATACGGTCAACCATTCGCGCTCCTGCTCGCTGCCGCGCACTTGCAGTGCCAGAAAGCGCTTCAAGGTCAGCGCGTAATGATGCTGCAAGTTGTCCGCAAACTCCTCCAGGATCTCCACACTCAATGCATGAACCCATCCTGCGCGGCGCACAAAACTCGGCGTGCTGGCAACCGTCACCAGGCGGCTCACTTGCTGCGGGTGTCGCTCTGCCCAGCGCAATGCGATCTGCCCGCCCAGCGACCAGCCGCACACGTTTAGCGGCTCGACGAACTGCGCAGACAGTTCATCGACGACGGAATCTATCGTGAAATTGGCAACGGAAAACGGAAAATGGGAAAGGTCTGCGCTAAATCCATGCCCAGGCAAATCCACCGCCATCACGCTGAAATTTTGCGCCAGCTGTTCCGCGACCCCGCTCCACATGCCGCCGTGCATGCCCCAGCCGTGGATCAGCAACAGCGGCGCGCCGCTGCCGCTTGTGCCCGCATATTCGTAACGATCAACGTGCAAGCTCATGCAATGTCCCAGTTAAACGTGTCACGTCAATCATGCTATGCGCGGCAGACAGAGTGATGCGCAGCCGCGCCGTACCTTGCGGCACGGTGGGCGGCCGTATCGCCGCGACCCAGATGCCGCGCTCGCGCAACGCGTTGCTCAGATCAAGCGCCGCCTGATTGTCGCCGATCAACAGCGGTTGTATCGCGGTAGTCGAGGGCATCAGCGGCCAGCGTAAATCACGCAAACCGCTGCGCAATTGTGCGATCAATCGCTGCAAGTGCGCACGTTGCGCTGTACCCTGAGAGATCAAGCGCAAGCTCGCCAGCACTGCGTTCGCCAGGGCGGGCGGTGTGGCCGTGGTGTAGACATAGCTGCTCGCGTTGTTGATGAGCGTATCGACTACCACTTGCTCTGCCGCGACAAACGCGCCAAACACCCCTGCCGCTTTGCCCAGCGTTGCCATGTAGATGATGCGGGATGAAGCGATGCCGAAGTGCGCCAGCGATCCATTTCCTAGCTCGGCCTGCACACCGAAACCGTGCGCATCATCCACCAGCATCCATGCATCGTACCGTTCGCACAACGAGAGAATTTCCGGCAGCCTTGCCAGGTCGCCATCCATGCTGAACACCGCATCGGTGATGACAAGTTTGCGCCCACTCTCCGTTTGCTCAAGCAACGATGCGAGCTGCGCCATGTCGTTGTGCCGGTAGCGCTTGATGTTGGCACGCGACAGCAGCATCGCGTCATTCAGCGAAGCATGGTTCAGCTTGTCGGCAAACACCGTATCGGCCTTGCCCACCAGCGCTTGCACCACACCCAGATTGGCCATGTAGCCGGTGGAGAACAACAACGCGGCAGGTTTGCCGACAAAATCGGCCAAGGCGTGCTCCAACTGTTCATGCGGCTGCGTGTGCCCGCTCACCAGATGTGCCGCACCCGCGCCCGCGCCATACAGCTGCGCGCCCTGTTGCAAGGCGGCGATCAGCTGCGGGTGATTGGCCAGGCCGAGATAATCGTTACTGCAAAAGGACAAATAGGGTTTGCCATCCACGACGATATGAGGCGCTTGGGGACTTTGCAGTGTGCGCCGCCGACGCAGCAAACCATGTGCAGCGCGTTCGTCCAACCCGGATTGAAGTGCTGCAAAAGGCATCAGTCTGTCCAGGTTACTTCAGGATATCTGTTCTTTTTTGCGCAGCTCGACGTATTTTTTATGGAATTCGCTGGCCGCATTTTTCATGTGCGCGACGAATTCTTTATGAGCAGTCGCGCGGCTAAAGGTATCCGCCATCGTGGTCATCATCTGGAAATAGAACTCGGCCATTTCATCCACCATCATTTCCTTGGTCCACAGATCAATATGCAAAGCGGATTTTTTGTTCGCATCCCAGAAAGCCAGCATCATGGCTTTGGCTTGCTGCGCTTCTTTAACGCTGGAGTCGGTCGCGGTCCATGCAATTGAGTTGGGATGATTATTGGGATCCATGCGAACATCGATGGTGATGGTTGAATGCCTCATTTATGGGGTTCCTGTCAGTGGTATTGCTATGAACGTTATTTTGTCTTGATGCCACGATATATCATCATTGCTGCACGGCTAATGGATACATGCCCAGTTTTTCCAGCAACGCACGATCACGCTCCGCTTCAGGGTTGCCGGTGGTGAGCAATTGCTCTCCATAGAAGATCGAGTTCGCGCCGGCCAAAAAACACAACGCCTGTATCGCATCCGACATTTGCTGCCGTCCTGCCGACAACCGCACCCGCGCAGTCGGCATCGTGATGCGCGCCACCGCGATGGTGCGCACGAAGTCCAGCGGATCGAGATCCTCGGTTTGCGCCAGCGGCGTGCCCTCCACTTTCACCAGATTGTTGATCGGCACGCTTTCGGGATAAGGCTCGAGATTGGCCAGTTGCGCGACCAGACCCGCTCGTTGGGTAAGGTTCTCGCCCATGCCGACGATGCCGCCGCTGCACACGTGCATGCCGGCTTTGCGCACCCGCTCCAGGGTATCAAGGCGATCCTGGTAGTCGCGTGTGCTGATGATGTCGCCATAAAATTCCGGCGAAGTGTCCAGATTATGGTTGTAGTAATCCAGCCCCGCGTCACGCAACTGTTCGGTCTGCTTATCATTCAACATGCCCAGCGTGGCGCAGGTCTCCATGCCCAAACCGCGCACCGCCTTGACCATCTCGACCACGCCTGCCATATCCTCTTCGCTGGGTTCGCGCCATGCGGCACCCATGCAGAACCGATCCGCGCCGCTTTGCTTAGCGGCAAGCGCGGCAGCGACCACCACATCCACATCCAGCATCTTCCTGTTCTCCACTCCCGTGGAATGGAACGCCGATTGCGGGCAATAGCCGCAGTCTTCCGAACAGCCGCCGGTCTTGATCGACAACAGCGTGGAGAGCTGCACCGCGTTCGGATCGAAATTCTCGCGGTGCACCTGCTGCGCGCGGAACATCAGATCGGCGAACGGCAGTTTGAACAAAGCTTCAACGTCTTCCACGCTCCAGCGTTGCGGCGTGGCGGGCCGTTTGCCAGGTTGTTTGACAGGACGGATAAATTCGATACTCTGTGTATTCATTTTTGGGTATTCATTTCGGGCTAGGCTGGTTATGGTGGTTGGCAAATGGACTGCGATCAAAGGTAACGTGCAATCATTTTTGAAAAGCTATCATCATTGAAAGCCAATCATCCTTGAAAGAGAGACAACTTGTCAATTTTAAGTAGGGGATTTTTGAACATCAGGGCAGGATTTAAGCAAATCCTGCCCGCGCAACCATGCGTGCTTTGCGGCAGCATGAGCCACGATGGTTTGTGGTGCAATTCCTGCGACGCGGCCCTGCCCTATCTCAACGCACCGCATTGTCCGGTTTGCGCCTTGCCGACTCCCGCCGGCGAAGTATGCGGACATTGTTTGACTCATCCGCCATTGTTCGGCAGCACCACCGCGATATTCGGCTATGCCTTCCCGCTCGACAAGTTGATCCAGGGCATGAAGTACGGCGATCAGCTGGCATTGGCGCACGCCTTCGCGAAAAAGATGCTGCAACGCATCGATAAAAGCAATTTTCCGGATTACGTGATCGCTATGCCGCTGCACCCCGCCAAACTCCGTGAACGCGGCTTCAATCAATCGTTGTTGCTCGCCGCAACTGTCGCCCGCGAACTGAAACTAAAACTGCTGCCCAACGCCTGCCGGCGCGTGCGCAACACCCCGCCGCAATCTGCCTTGCCCTGGAAGGAACGCAAAAAAACGTGCGCAATGCGTTTAGCTGCGACAGGGATCTGGCCGGCAAACGAGTCGCCTTGGTGGATGATGTGCTGACCACCGGGGCCAGCCTGAACGCACTGGCTGATGCCGTGTCGAAAAAAGGCGCGATTGAGATCAGTGCATGGGTAGTGGCACGAACGATCAGAAAATAGGATTCAGGATTCAGGATTAAGGATTAAGGATTAAGTTAAAAACAGAGCGCCGGTTTTCACGAATCCCCACCCCTCGCGCCTGAGCGTAGCGGTCATAGCTTTAGCTACGTGAACCGCACGGCCTACCCCTTGCGGGTGCAATCCTGCTTCAAAGTTCTTTGAGCTTTTGCCGCACGAACGCCTTCAAATCCGGACTGAGCGTTTGTGTATCGAGAGCACGCTTGAATGCATCCTTGGCATCAGCATTGCGCTGCAAGGCCTGCAAGGAAATGCCGTAGCCCATCAGCCATATCCCGTTGTTCGGGGCAAGTTGCAGCGCGATCCGATAATGCGCGATCGCCTCGTCGTTGCGATTCTGGCGTTGCAACAAAGCCGCCAGGAATGCCTGGTAATCGGCTTGCGAATTGGCATACGGCAAGGCCTTTTCCAGCGTTGCTGTTGCCTCTGCAACCGCGCCGCGCTCCACCTGCAAGCGCGCCAGCATCATGGTGAAGCCGGTATGATCGGGCTTGCTCTCCAGTCTTTCCTGCAACACCTGTTCGGCATCCGCGCCTCGCTTGCCTTCCAGCAGCAGGGCGACCAAAGCCTGCCGCGCCGCATCATGTCCCGCATCAAGGCGTAATGCCGCCTCATATCCCGCCAGTGCATCGGCGATGCGCCCCTGCTGCATCAACGCTGCCGCCTTGCGAAACTCCGCGTCGGCCTGTTGCGCTAGACTGACGTGCTTCATTGGCAATGTGCCTTGCGCTGTTTTAACGGCGATTTTTTCATGTTGTGCAGCGGCTTTTATTGGCTTTGGCCTGGCTGTCACCTTGGCATGCTTCACTGATACGTCTGGATTTTCGGAAATATTTTTATCATCTGCCAAAGCCTGTCCTGAGCCTTGTCGAAGGGCCTGTCCTGAGCTTGTAGAAGAGTTCTGTCGTGTAGCTTGTCGAGGGGTGGAAGGCAAAGGCACCGAGCTCAACTGAAAGCTCAGTCGCGAGGCCGGAAGATTCGCGACTGCAACACCCGATACCGGCGCGACCATATCTTCAGGTTGCTGCTGAAGGGTCAATTTCTCATGCTCGTTAGTACCTGGAAAATTGCCTACACCATCCGGGTGCGATAACCAGCGACTTTCCGCTTGCGGTTTAGTCGATTGGGTATGCAAAGCTAACCCCTGCGTGACCTTTGGTGAAATACTCGCTGCCGCGACATTCGAGTTGTGTGTCTGTACCCATTGCCATGCGGCGATCCCAACCATCAGCACCAACCCGAAAACCAGCAAAGGCATGGTGAAGTTGCGTCTGGAATACGGTACAGCCCGCACCATGGTCTGCTCCGTTGCGGTATGCACACCGCGCTGTTCAAGCTGGTTGAGCACCTGATTGATGACACTCATTGCAGCCCCATCCATGAAATCCCCGCCCACGCAATTCCCAACGACATGACCAACGCCGCACCGGTCAACGCCACTGCCCAGGGCAACCAATCGCGGCGAACTTCTGGCGTGTCCGCTGCCGCATCGCGGATATGCCTGGCCGACACCTGCTGCCTGCCTTCGCTGAATGCCAGCATCAAAGCCTTATGGGAGACGATGTTGACCAGCCTGGGTGTGCCGCCAGTGATACGGTGCAACTTGCCCACTACTCCGGCGCTGAACAATGTTTCACCGGCAAATCCGGCCACTGCCAAACGGTGGCGCAAATAGCGTTCGAGCTCATTCTTGCGCAAGCCCTGCAGGTCATATTGAAAGCTGATGCGCTGCCGCAGTTGGCGTATCGAATGATGCCGCAGGCGTTCATTCAATTCCGGCTGACCAAACAACACCACCTGCAACAGTTTGCGTTTTTCGGTTTCGAGATTGGTGAGCAGGCGCAAAACTTCCAGACTTTCCAGCGGCATCGCCTGCGCCTCGTCCAGGCACACCAGTGCGCGCTGACCGTTGCGCGCACAGTCCAGCAGCGCGCGCGTCAACCCCTTCAGCAGCATATGCTGGTCGGTATCTTTTTCCAGCGGCACGCGAAATTCTTCCGCCAATGCCAGCAACAAGCTGTTCGGATCGAGATAGGGATTGGGAATATAAGCGGTCATGAAGCTCGGCGCGGTCGCGGCAACTGGGGCCGCTTGATCCTGTGTGCCGATCAGCGTGGTGGAATGTCGGCCTTTATTCAGCGTGGCGAGAAATTTGCGGCACAGCAGGGTCTTGCCGTTGCCCACCTCGCCGGTGATCTTGATAAATCCTTCGCCGTTGCGCGCAGCCACCAGCAGGGTATTGAGAGCCTCCTGATAACTGGAGCAAGCGAAGAAAAAACTGGTGTCAGGAGTTAAGCTGAAAGGCAATTCCCGCAGTCCAAAGTGTTGCAGATACATATCTAAGGGAACCTCAAGGTTTTGTGCCCTGCCCCATCATGCCGTTGACACGATCGCGACTGTGCATGATGTCATCAGACCAATCCTTGTCGCTATCCACTATGGTTGGTTTCAGCAGAATCACCAACTCACGCTTTTCGTTATTCTGATTGGTTTGACCAAATACCGACTTGGGCAAACCCGGCAATCCGGAATTATCATTGGATGCGGCTTGGCGCATCAGACCGCCAATCGCCACGATCTGGCCGTCACGCGCGCGCACGATGCTGTCGGTTTCGGAAATCGAACTGGAAGCCAGCGGCAAACTGATCGTCCCGTTGTTACCACCCAGATCGACGGTCCTGGTGACCGTGCTGACCTGGCTGACGGAAGGATGGACATGCAATATGATCTCGCCGTTATCATCGATGCTCGGCGTGACATCCAGCGCGATACCGGAAAAGAACGGTTGTAATGTGACGTTCGGGGTGGAGGTCGCTCCAATTCCTCCAGTCGTCGTCGTAGTCGAGACGTTTGTGACAAAGAAGTCATCCGTGCCGACCTTGAGCACAGCTTGCTGATTGTTCAGCGTGGCAATGCGCGGACTGGACAACACATGCACGTTGCCCTGCGATTCCAGGAAATTCAACAGCGCGGCAAAATTGCTGGTCTGGAATGCCAAGCCGAATAGAGTACCTGATCCCGTCGCCCCAAGCGAAGCCAGACTCGCGCCTGGAGTGGCCGTTACCAAGCCATTGGTTAGCGCCCCCGCCGTAGCCAGACTAGTGCCGGGCGACAATTGCCCAACCGAAGTACGACTGTTCGGATTATTACGGAATGCAGCCCAATTCACACCCGATTGGAAGCTGTCGTTCAATTGCACGTCAACGATCTTGGCTTCCAGAATCACCTGTCGCTCAACGGATATCTGCGAAGCCTTGAGGTATGCAGAGACATTTCTCAACTCGTCCGGCATCGCGCGTACCACAATCACGCCCGACATCGGGCTGATCACGACACTGCGCCCCTTGTCATTGCCGACGATCGCAGCCAGCGATTTCTCCAGTTCATTCCAAAAATCAGACTTGCTGGTCATGCTCACCTTGCTGCTTTCCAGAGAGCGTCCCGCAGGACCGGTTGTGGTTGCGTAGGGTGCGGCGGTTGCGGTGCCGGTGCCACCTGACGGATTGTCCGACACCGATCCGGAAATGACTCTCAGCGATGATGCGCCGTTGCGCTGCGCCGTCAAGTAATTCACTTGAAAAATCCGCGTCTGCAAGGTCAGCGGTTGAATGTATATACGGGAGCTATCTATTTTGTAATCGTAGCCATACATCTCGCGTATTGCTTCCAAAGCTTCGAATACCGTCACGTCTTTCAGATTCAGCGAAATGTTGCCGCTGACATCGGGGTGCAGCAACATGCTGTAGCGCGTGCCCGACACGATCGACATGAACACTTGACTGGCCGGCGTGTTGTTCACAGTCAAATCGAATTTCGTGTCCAGCGATTTATTGTCCATCCTAGGCATGCCCACCGCAAGAGGGGGCAGCAAGGCGTTGTTCACCACTTCAGGTTTGCTTGGTTGCGCGCTCTCTTCCGCGGCCTGGTTCATCTCGCGCTGAATCGAATCAGCCGCCTGATTTCGACCGCCCGGAGTGGCACAGCCTGCAAACAGCAGCATACCCAGCCATAACGTTATTCTCATTTTTCCTCCTTGTGTTCAACTGGATCAAATCCAGGATCAACTGGCTGCGCATTACTTTCGGACGTTGGTTGTTTGATTGGCGATTCCATATTCTGCGATTCCTTGTCCGCTTCTTCTGCACCAGGTTCCGCTGATTCATTTTCAGCCGTTTCTTTCCGGGTGATTTTCACACCGGGGAACAGCGTCAATACTTGCCTGCTTTGCGCACGCTGCAACACAACACCGCCCTCGCTGACTTCAATCAACTTGGCATCGCCATATGCCCCGCCCAATTCGACGGTTTTTCCATCGATGATCGCGGCGCGACGCGTTTCGGAAATGATGATGGTATGCAAGCCGGACGACCGATTCTCCGTCGCCTCTCGCACAGCCCCGACAACAGGCGCAAAAATTCCTGCCGGTGGGCGAGTGGGATCGGGCAAGTCTTCCGCGTGTAGAGGGCTGGGGACCGAGATCAGCAAACAACAAGATGAAACGGCCCATCGCGTTGCAGCGGCAACACTTGGTATTTTGATCATCATACGGCCAGCCATGTCTTATCCAAACTCAAGGTATACACAGTCAAGGTAAACACTGCATCAGGATATTTTTCCACGCTCAAACTCGCTTCCCCCCAAAACATCTGCGCGGGCATCTTTTCCAGCGCGGTGACGTAACGCATCAAGTCCAGGTAACCGCCACGCACTGTGATACTCACGCCGTGTTTGTAGATTTGCTGTTGTGAACCCGTTTGGCCTCTTCCGTCCGGAGAATGTACAGCAGTTTCTTGCGACTTAATATCCGCCGCTTGCGGCTTTTCGATCAGCAGGCTTGCCGGCAGGGTTTTCAATTCAACCAGTTGCAGTCTGCCATTTTTATCCAGCACCTGTTTCAACAAGTCGGCCATCTTGTTCGGCTCGACCAAGCGATCCCGGCGGCTTTTCAGGTAGCCGTCCTGTTCCTGAAGTTGCTGCTTCAGCTGCACCAGGCGATTACGCAACGGCGAATGTTCATCGTCGCGTCTTGCCTGCAGCAAATTCTGCATCTGCGCTTGCAACTCCTTCATTTTTTCCTGCTGCTGAACCACCTGCGCCGACATCATTTTTTGTCTGGCCAACAACGGATCAAGCAATATCACATTCATCAGCTCAATCACCACAAAGGCGGCGGCAACGAAAATCATCGCGCGCTCGCGCAACGACATATCATCTATCGCGGCGCGAACCCGTTCCCAATAACGTTTCATTTATTGGCCTCGCTATCCGGGCTGGAATACAAAGTGAACTCAACATAGCGCCGTGTCGCGAAAGCGGGCGCCTGACCAGCCCCCACGCCCTCATCCGCCTTTGATTGCTGCATTTTCAAGGTAGAGAAAGTCTTGCCCTGCATGATGCGCTCCTTGCCCAGACGCTGGATATAAGCAGGCAACAATTCCGGATTCAACACTCCGCCGCTCAGGCTGATCTGCGCAGCATCTCCGGTCACTTTGAAGCCGGTCAACCACAAGCCTTGCACCACCTGGCGCGAAAAGGCGCGCATGTATTCAGAATAGCCGATGGTATTGCCCACCGCACCGGATTTCAGCGTCTCAATTATTTCGTTCTGTTCGGCGGTCTGCTTTTCCAAACGCTGCACCTCGTCCTGCAATAATTGATTGGACTGTTGCGGAGAAAACTCGGCCACGTAGCTCGCCAGACGCATCTGCTCGGCGTTGTAGCGTTTGGTGTTTTCTTGCGATTGCCGGTTAAGCTGGTCAACCTGATAAATCGCATAGCCATAAAAAATCAACGAGCCTGCGATGATCATGCCCAACGCCTGCAACATCGCCAGCAGCGAAAAATACTTGCGCTGCTTCATGAAAATCGGATTGAACAGATTGATCTGCTGACTCATAACGCGCGGCTTTCCTGGCGTAACGCCGCGCCCAGCGCTGGCAAGGTGTGTGCAACGAATTCACTGTCCGCAAGCGCGGGAACGGCGCTGATGTCCATCACCTGAGACAGGTCCAGTTTCTGTACCCTGGTATCAAGTTCCGCAGCCAGAAACTCCACCAAACCCGTTTTGTCCGGCGCGCAAACCAGCACCAAGTCAACTGGCAACTGGCTATACTGGCGATCAAAATAATCCAGCGACCTCTGCAACTCCGTTTCAACGCGCTCGCGATATTGCTGGCGCAAATTCTCATTGGCATCCTGCAACTGCCCGACACTGATCTCGATGCGGCGCGACAAGTACAGCTCGCCGCCTGCCGTAAACGTCATCAGGCCGCCATAATCATCAAATGCCAGCACCACCAACGCGCGATCCTGACGCTCAAACAGCGCGGCGATATTGCGCTGCGCCATTTCCGGAATATCAATCACATCCAGTTCGATCTTGGCCTGCTCGAATAACTTGATGCGCTCCTTGATGATGCCGTTCGCCGCCGCGATCGCATACAAAGATTGCGGGCGCCCCGAAACATATTTGCTGGCAGGGATACGCACCATATCGACCGTGGCGTCATCGATGTGGTAATTCAGACCGTCCTTGATCTTCCAGCGTACCGCCGTCTTCATCTCTTCTGTTGGAACATTGGGCGCCTCGACCAGCAACATCTGATACTCGCCCGGCGCCAACAGTGTGGTGACATCATGATCGCCAATATTCGCCTCGCGGCGCAGCTTTTCCAATGAAGCGACAGATACCGTGCCGGTCTCGTGATATTCGCAGCGCACCACGCTCGGCATCTTCCCGACAAATTTTATCTTCGCCAGATAAGCACCATGTGCGCCCAAGCTGATAGCGAACCAGCCAGCATCGTGGCTTTTGGTTTTAAACAAAGAAGAAATCGACGGTGTTTTCATATTTAGCGCGAAGGTAATTCAATAACATACTGGTGTCAATGACTTTTTAATGAATCATCAACCTGACAAACCGGTTTCGTCCAGCGTGGGCTCATTAATAAATATAGCCCAACATCATTCACTTATGGTTGAGCCTGCGCTGAAACTATTAAAGCGGCTACTGCCGCTGCAGTTTTAGTTCCGACGTAACGCGCTACGCGCATTAGTCTTCACTGAAATTACTAAAGCACTTGTGCGCTTTAGTAATTTTCACGCAGGTAGATCAACCCGTTCGCGCCCTTGTACACGCCGAAGGTGGC
>Ga0097691_1000758_pt1 | contig 26182 bp, 20 predicted proteins | sample NGESurdeep072012_8_FD_72858 | JGI IMG/M metagenome (GOLD analysis project Ga0097691, IMG submission 72858) | Arctic peat soil microbial communities from Barrow, Alaska - NGEE Surface sample 210-1 deep-072012 | ecosystem: Environmental > Terrestrial > Soil > Wetlands > Peat ... | reverse complement strand
TGTGTCAAGGGCGGAGTAAAACCAGACCACTGGGGCGGAGTAAAAGTAGACCAGAGGAGATGGCAGGAGATCAGGGATTGTCGGGGAGGAGGGCGTCTGGGGCGGAGGCCTGCGCCGCCTGAAAGGCGGCGCGTTTAGGCCGGAGCGGAAGACGTCCTCCTCCCCGAGGCGCTTTCGTCGGGTAGGCGTAGCCGGGTCAGGAGTTCGATTGCGGGCCGCGTTTGCGTTTGCTTTGCTTTAGGCGATAGCTCTCGCCGTTCATCTCCAGGATATGAACGTGGTGGGTGAGCCGGTCCAGCAGCGCGCCGGTCAGCCGTTCCGACCCGAGAACTTCCGTCCACTCCTGAAACGGAAGATTGCTGGTCACCAGCGTCGAGCCACGTTCGTAGCGCTGGCTGAAGACCTCGAACAGCAGCTCGGCGCCCGACTTGGACAGCGGCACGAAACCCAACTCATCGACGATCAGCAGCTCGTAGCTGGCCATCTGTTTCTGGAAGCGCAGCAGCCGCTTCTCATCCTTGGCCTCCATCAACTCGTGCACCATCGCCGCCGCCGTCGTGAAACGGACGCGATGGCCCCTCTGGCAGGCCGACAGGCCGAGGGCCAGCGCGAGGTGAGTCTTCCCGGTACCGGAGTTGCCCAGCAACAATACGTTCTCGCGCCGCAGTAGGAACTCGCAGCGCGCCAGCTCCAGCACCAGCGCCTTGTTCACCGACGGCATGGCCATGAACTCAAACGTGTCCAGGCTCTTGACCACTGGAAAACGCGCTTGATGAATGCGGCGTTCGGTGGCCCGCCGTTCGCGGTCCAGCAACTCCAGCTCGGTCATGCGCAACAGATAGCGCGGGTAGTCCGCACTCTCGGCCGCGCACTGCCGCGCCACCTTGTCGTACTCGCGCAGAAAGGTCGGCAGCCGCAACTGCTTCAGGTGATGCTCCAGCAGCACCTGCGGAGTGTCCGCCGTAGCTGTGTTCTGTTCGTCGCTCATCGCGTCACCTCGGCCAGTGGTGCCTCGACCAAGCTTGCGGGCTGCGCCGAAAGCAGCGCCATGTAATCGGCGGCCTGCGTGGTCTGTACTTCGGCCAGTGGCAGATGCGGATAGTTCTCCAGGTCCAGCCGCGGCGCACGCCGCTCGATGCGGCACAGCAGCAGATGCTTGACGGCGTCGAAGCTGATCGTGCCCAGACGCAGCGCATCCACAATGGCCCCCTCGACTTCGGCAACGCTGAACGTCTCCAGCAAACGCAGCACCTGCACGTACTCGCGCTTGCCGCCCTTGTTCAGCCGCGCCTCCAACAGCCGCCGCAGACGCGCGAAACACTCCGGCAACGCCCAACCCAGCAGCGGCGCCGCCTGGTCCAATGCCCGCGTCTTCTGCTCCAGCAGGGCGAGATAGTGCAGCGGATCGAAGACCATGTCTTCGCGCTGGTAACTGCGCCGGTGGCGGGCAATCACCTGGCTGCCGCAGATGATCACCACCTCGTGCACGTAGCCCTTCACCAGCACGTCGCGATGCCCATACTCGGTCGGCACCGAGTAATCGTTGGTGCGGTAGCGCACCAACGACATCGAGCTGACCCGCGCCACCCGCTTCTCGCAGGCTTCGTAGTCGCTGGCCGGCAGTGCAAGAAATGCCGCCCGGTCGCGCTCGCAGCGTTCTCCGATCGTCTCCTGGTGACCGCGTAGCCGCCGCGCTCGCCGCTCCCGGCATGCGTTCAGCAACCGCTCGTTCAACTCCTCCCAGCTCGCCACTCGCGGAACCGGTACCAGGAAGTTGCGTCGCGCGTAACCCACCAGCCCCTCGACCTTGCCCTTGTCGTTGCCCTTCGCCGGACGTCCGAACTTCTCCGCGAACAGGTAGTGACTCTGCAACTCGGAGAACGCCCGCGTCTTCTGCCGCTCCCCGCCGCCCAGAATCCGCGCCACCGCCAGCTTCGTGTTGTCGTACAGAATCGAGGTGGGAACGCCGCCGAAGTAGGCGAAGGCCCGCACATGCGCTTCCAGAAAGGCCTCGGTCGTCTCGGCCGGAAACGCCATCACGAAACAGTCGTCCGAGTGCGGCAGGTCGATCGCGAAGTAGTGCGCCTTCTGCTCGACTCCGGCCACGATCACCAGCGCCTCGCCGAAGTCGGCCTGCGCCGTTCCCGGCGCGTGCGTCAGTGGAATGAACATCTCCCGGCCGCGCAGCGTCGCGGCGCGCACGTAGTTCTTCACGATCGTGTAGCCGCCGGGGAACGAGTACTCCGCCTGCAAACGGTCGAAGATCCGCTTGGCGGTGTGCCGCTGCTTGGCTGGTCTCTGTTTGTCTTCTTCCAGAATGGCGTCGATCACGCCCACCCACGGCCCCAGCTTCGGCCGCTTCGGTGGCTCTTTCCGCCGGTAGCCCGGCGGCATCGAATAGCCCACCATCTTCCGCACTGTTACGCGCGCCAGTCCAAACTCCCGCGCTACCGACCGTTGACTCCTGCCTTCCACCAGAACCGCTCGCCGTACACGCCCATAGATCTCCACCTGATACATTCCTCCGGTGTCCCACGAAGCAGCTACTTACGACAACAACTTCGTGAAACCAAAATCCGGCGGTCTACTTTTACTCCGCCGCGTCACGCCGCTCCCGCGGCGTGATGCGGTCTATTTTTGCTCCGGCGCTTATAGAAAACGAACAAGAATGAAAAAGATTCTGAATTCGGCTGACATGTGTCTATTTTTCGGGCATTGATGGCAGCAAAGGAGAAATCATGCGACTGAGCATTCGAAGAAATCAGACGTCCGGAGTTCTCGGGGGCGTAAAGTTCGAGCTCCAGGGGAAGGTACAGCTAACAGACGCAGAAATGGCCCTTGTGAAAAAGTACAAGGTGGAGAAGGAGGTACTTCTTAAGAAGGAAGGCCTCCGCATTCCGTTTACGGGCAGGGTCATCGTAATCAACTTGACGATTGGGTCCTTGATTAATGGGCAAACATTCAAGTGTGAGGATATCTCGGAGATCATGGAATACGAGAAGAACCTGAAAGAATCATGCTCGGCCTTCAAGCAGTACCTCGAAATAATGCGGACGTTTGGGGGAGAGGAGATTGTCGAGTTTCCCGATCTCGCTGAGAGTGCTAACGCCGCATCTGCATCTTGAAGCAGGCGCGTGGTATTTCTCCGGGCCGCTCTTGTTACGCGGAATAAGCTGTCGGGTAGTCTGGCCATACAGCAATCCGTCAGGGTGCACGGGCAAAATGAAATGTGAGGAAATATGGGCGACACATGCCACGTCGGACGTTGCAGCAACACCTCTTACGATAACTGTGACGCATGCGGACAACCAACTTGCAGGGCCCATGGGAAGAGAGTGGGCGACAGATTCGTATGCCGAGAATGTGCAGATCAGGTCGATTCCGATGGAGATTGACGTGTAGGGAGCGACCGCCCGAAGAACTCTCGCTTGAGGTATCGTGCAAATGTTCGTAACTCGCGCCGCATAAGCCTTAGCTGTTGTCGGCGGGTTAACAGATCGCACTCTTCCAGAAACTGGGCTCCGGTGCTCTGGAGATAAAAGACACCCCAGCGATTGTTTCTGAAGAAGTGAATTGATAGCTGGCGCCCGTAGGATGGATCGCGGTGACGGTAAAAGTTCCTGATCAGTCGGTCGAGAAGTGCCTGGTGTGACAGCAACTTCTTTCGGACAAGGGATGGCCGCACTGAGGGCTGCACGTGAAATTCTATCCACGGGAACGGTGTGCTTGATGACAAGTGACCATTGCATGAGGCGCTAGTCGGGAGGCCAAATGCTCTCAGCGCGATTACCACACTCTTGACGCCAGGATCGATTGGCGTTGCCGATTGCATCGAAAGCCGCTCGACTGCCCGCGTAGTACTCTGCCAAATCTGAGCCCTTGGTAAACGTGACATCGGTATTGAAGGCCGCAACGTTACGACTTTCTACCATGTTAACCATCTGGGTGATTCCGTCAAACCGCAGCAACTCGCATTGCGCAGAATAATTATTGACGTGCCCTGCCGGCATTTGGCTCCTGCTCGGTGGTTTCTTCAACGCCGCGGATATTAGTCGTTGACCCTTGTTGAGCTGCGAGGATCCCTCATCCACAATTGTGGCAGCTTGGAGTGGCGCGTGGCAACGTGACCGGCTGATTCCCTTGGAGTTCGTGAAAGCCGACCCTCTGGGTGGGCACCAGGCGGTCGCCTTCGCACTCCGATTGATCCCTCCCGAGTCAAGGTTGATTCCAAGATCATTGCCAATTACACCTGCGAGCTTTTCCCTTATTGTTCCGAAAACGGAACAATGAACCTAAGCGCGTGACTTGAATCACTGGTCAATTGTGCCCCGCGTCACAGTCGATCTTCTCGCCCAATCTCGGCCACAGTAGCGCGTTTCCACTGATTTCGGCGGCGCTCGTTTCAAAACGGAAAACCGCGATTACCCCGTAATTCCGGATTTCGGAACAAGATAGTTTTTTTTGTTCCAGTCTCACGATCAAGCACTATATTTCACACTTTCTGGAGTAACCCAGACTTACGGTAGTCGGGACGTGTTCATGTTGGATAAGCGGTAAACGCATCCTGTGTGCACTGTCCTGCGCAATCATTCCATCGGGCCTGGAAGGACCCAAGCTGCTCCCACATGGTGGAGCATTCTTCCGTCGCTTGTGTTTGCGGCCACAAATGCTCGTGATACCACAAGCAGCCCTTGCCGATGCGCAGGTCAGACGACTTGTCACTCAGACTGCGGCAACGCTTACTGCAAGGAACAGATCGTAGATTTAACGGTTGTTGCAAACAACGTACTACGCCGCATTCGTGCGGTGCTATTAGGGTCCGCAAGCGCCGTGATGTGTGTTGTCGCTTTCGAAAGCGTGATAAAGAGGAGGACAGAGTGGCGCATTACAAGATTAGACTTCTTGTCTTCGTTCCGCCAATGAGGAGCATATTGCGAGCTTTATTGATTCTGATGGTTGCAGCGCTGCCGCTGCGTGCGCAGATTGGTGGACCTCCCGGCGGCAATGCGCAAAATGACGCCGCCACCGTCACCGCTGCGTGCCTGGCGCGTCTTAATGCTACTGCAGTTCGTGACATCACATTGCGAGGCCGGGCCAGATTCGGCCCCAATACTGCAGAAATACCCGTTACGCTGGTCGCTACGCCGGACGGATCCTATCGGATCGACTTTGCGACTGGGGCAGTCAAATCCGAGGTGTTCACTGCCAGCGATGCTGGCCGGGCAGGATGGATTGATCTTTCTGGAACCGTCCACGAGCTGCCCCGTCACGTCGCCCTTGCAGCCGCGCCATGGTTTTCTCCCGCGCTCGCGATGTTGTCGAGGATTCAAAGCACTCGAGGCACTTTATCAGAGACCGCAGGGCCCTCTACCGCTGCGACCGTGCAGGTCGTCCTCGCCCGCAGCACGGGGAGCAATACTCGCGCGCAAGCAGTAACTCAACGGCTGACTGCAATCACAGTCGTCATTGATAGACATAATCATCTGCCGTTCAGACTGAAGTTCGACTCTCATCCGAACGAAACATCGCGAGTGGACATTCCCACCGAAGTGACATTCTCTGATTACCGCAATGTAGCCGAGATTCCGACGCCATTCCACATCGAAAAGCGCATGAATGGCGGGTTGGTATTGGAGATCAACGTGGATGAGGCATTAGTAAATTCCGGCGCCAGGGTCAGCCCCCTGGAAGGTGGTGCACAATGAGGCGGCTTTGCTTCCGTGTTCTCGTGTTCGTGTGCGTGGTTGTGGCGCTTTCCGCAGCCCAGGTGCAAACCGGTATACCACAGTTTTCTTCCCTCGGCGGCGGGCCGTTCGACGTGATTAACCTTGGGAATTTAAATGTCCATTTCGCCGTGCCCATCGTGCACAAAGCAGGACGGGGCCTGCCTCTGACCTACGACATTACTTACGATAGCTCCGTCTGGTACCCGGCAACCACGGGCAGCTCGACAGGGTGGCAGCCCATCGCCAATTTTGGCTGGAGTACAGATGCGCCAAGCTTCAGTGGTTATATGAGCTACGACAGCAACGTCGATTATTGTCAGGGGAGGAATGGTTTTCAGGGATCCATCTATACCTACTTCAACTATGCCTATCAGGACCGCTCCGCTGTGAGCCACTCGTTTTTTGGCTCTGCCAGTTATAACGAGTGTACGCACGTGCAGCGAGACCTTAACGCTTCACGGGGCGGCTACACGTTGACCGCGTATGGAGACAGTGGCTCATTCCAGTTGGTTGGAGTGTCCGGCGAGGAAATCTGGCCTGCTCTGGCGCCGGATGACACAAGCGGGTCCATTACGGACAGCAACGGCAACCAGATTACGATGTCTAGCGGCGTCATCACGGACACGTTGAACACCACCGCGCTGCGTATAACCAATGGGTGGCCGAACAAGACTTACACCTACAAAGCCCCAAGCGGGAACGACGTGTCGCCCCCGATTACTGCTCACTATACAAGCCTGACTGTTCAGACCTCATTCGGCTGCCTCGATAGTTACGGTGCGCAAATCGGGGAATATGGGCCGACCAGTGTTTCCCTGGTGGATGCAATCAATCTTCCGGATGGGACCTCCTACCAGTTTACATACGAACCGAACACGGACTACTCCGGTACCTACACCGGACGCATTGCGTCGGTTACCCTGCCCACCGGTGGACAGCTACAGTACAGCTACTCAGGAGGCAACAACGGGATCAGGTGCGCCGATGGCAGCGCCGCTGGCCTAACCCGCACTACTCCGGATGGATCCTGGCAGTACAGCCGGTCTGGAATGGCGACGACGGTTACAGACCCACAGTCCAATCAGACTGTCATCAGTTTTCAGGATATCTACGAAACGCAGCGCCAGGTGTTTCAAGGCAGCAGCACGAGTGGAAGGCTCCTGAAGACCGTCACCACCTGTTACAACGGCAACCTGACGAATTGTACCGGTACCGCGGTTACGACGCCGATCACGCGACGCACCGTTACCACCCAATTGCCGGGAATGGCAGGCCAGTCGAAAACCGACACCTACTACAGCAGCGATTTGGGGGTGGTAACAGAGCAGGACGAGTACGATTTTGGGGCGAGTACGCCCACACGCAAGACACTCATCACCTATGCGTTATGGGACCGCCCGTCTTTGGTCAAAGTGACCGACGGCGCAGGCAATATCAAGGCGCAGACCGCAATAAGCTACGACCAGACTGCCGTAACCGCAACCACCGGCACGCCCCAGCACCAGTCGGTGAGCGGTTCACGCGGCAATCCCACCACGATCTCCCGTCTGGTGCAAGGCAGCAGTAACCTGACGCAGACGTTCACGTATTTCGACACCGGAAACGTGAAGAGCGCCACCGACGTCAATGGTGCGGTCACGGATTATACCTATGGAGCGTGCGTCAACTCCCTCCCTACGCAGGTTAGCCTGCCTTTGAGTTTGTCGTGGTCCATGGCTTGGAATTGCACGGGCGGGGTGGTCACGTCCGCGACCGATGAGAATAACCAGACCACGAGCACGACCTATAATGATCCTTACTTCTGGCGTCCGGCGGCCACCGCCGACCAGGCAAGCAACGTGACCAACATCACCTATCCCAGCGCGACGGTGATGAACAGTTCGCTCTCGTTCAATGGCGGGAACTCGGTGGTGGAAGGCCGGTTGACAGCCGACTCTCTGGGGCGGCCGCGGGTCGGCCAGAAGAGACAGGCGCCGGGCGCGACGAACTACGATTCCGTGGAGACCGACTACGACAGCCTGGGACGGCCATCTCGGACGACCATGCCATACAGCGGGACGGCGGGACAGACGAACGGCTCCGCTCCAGCCACCAACCTCACCTACGATGCGCTTGGCAGGCCTACGCAGACCACGGATGCAGGCGGAGGCACGGCGTCATTCAGCTATTCGAACAACGACGTTTACGTGACAGTCGGGGAAGCGGGAAGTCCGCCAACCGGTGAACACGATAAGCGCCGCCAACTCCAATACGATGCACTCGGGCGGCTGATCTCGGTTTGCGAAGTTACTGCCGCGACCGGCTCGGCCAGTTGCGGCCAAAACGCCTCGGCAACTGGTTTCCTGACGACCTACACTTACGATGTGCTCGACAACCTCGTTTCGGCATCGCAAAATGCCCAAGCCACAGCCCAAACTCGCAGCTATGCCTACGACGGCCTGGGGCGTATGACCTCGGAAACGAACCCCGAGTCCGGCACCACTTATTACACCTACGATTCCGATTCCACGTGCAGCACGTATCAAGGAGACCTGGTAAAGCGCATCGATGCCGTTGGAAATGTAACCTGCTATGCGTATGACGCGCTGCATCGCGTTACCGCGATTACGTATCCCTCTGGGTCCTACGCATCCGCCACCCCAGAAAAGCATTATGTTTATGACTCGGCTACGGTGAATGGCAATACAATGGCGAATGCCGCCGGCCGCCTGGCCCGAGCCTACACCGGGTCAAGCGCGACGACGGATCTGGGCTTTAATTATACCGCGCGTGGTGAGATCGCGGACGTGTACGAGAAGACACCCAACTCGGGCACTTACTACAATGCCCACCAGACGTACTGGGCCAGCGGCGCTCCGTACCAGTTGTCCGGAATCTCCGGAATTCCGACAATTACTTACGGTGCAGACGGCGAAGGCCGTCCGAATACGGTCAACGCGAGTTCAGGCCAGAACCCCATAACCTCAGTGACTTACAACACGGCCAGTTTGCCGACGGCGATAACATTTGGCTCATCCGATTCCGACAGCTTCAGCTTCGATTCGAACACGTTCCGCATGAGCCAGTACCAGTTCGCCGTCAACGGCTCATCTGACACAGGAACTCTGACCTGGAATTCCAATGGCTCGCTTGCGTCCCTGGCGATCAGCGACGCCCTGAACAGCTCGAATAGCCAAACTTGCGGCTACTCCCACGACGACCTGAGCCGAATCGCGAGCGTGAGTTGCGAATCAACTTGGGGGCAGAACTTCAGCTTCGATCCGTTTGGCAATATCAGCAAGGACGGCAGCATCAGCTTTGCTGGATCGTACAGCACGAGCACAAACCGGCTCACGAACATGAGCAGCAGTTACGATTCGAACGGCAACCTAACCGGCATTTCCTCGGATGCGACATATAGCTATTCATGGGACTCGGAGGGCAAGCCGGTATCGATCACGCGTTCGGGCTCTACCGTAGATCTCACCTACGACGCGCTGGGCCGAATGGTGGAGCAGAATCGCGGCGGCAGCTATACTCAGGTCGTGTACGGCCCGTACGGAAGCAAACTCGCCTTGATGAACGGTTCGACTTTGCAAAAGGCGTTTGTGCCGCTGCCAGCCGGAGCGCAGGCGGTTTACAACGCATCGGGGCTGGCATACTATAAGCATGCCGACTGGCTAGGCAGCTCGCGACTGGCGTCCACTCCGAGCAGAACCCTATACTACGACGGTGCCTACGCGCCCTACGGAGAGTCGTATTCCGAGATGGGAACCACCGACCGCGACTTCACTGGACAGAACCAGGATACGCATCCAGGGCTGTATGACTTCATGTATCGCGAGTACCACCCGGTCTCGGGCCGCTGGAATTCTCCGGACCCGGCGGGGCTGGCGGCGGTCGATTTGACCAATCCCCAGTCGCTCAATCGGTATGCGTACGTAATGAATAACCCAACGAATTTCATCGACCCGTTGGGGCTATCGTGTCTCTTTTATATCCAAAAGATGGAATTAGGCGCCGACGATCATTGGCACCCAGCAGGTGTTGAAGGATACCTTTGTAACTCGAGCACTCTGAAGCGGATCTTTGGACTGACCGACCAGGTAAACGGGCCGGGCGGCGACAAGGGGCCTCAGCTCATCCCATCCCACCAGCCTACGCCACCACCGGCCTGCTCGGGGGTAAATAAGCAGTTCGTTTCCGATATGAACGCCCTAAACGCCAAGTACGCGACTGGCTGGAAGGAAGCTGCGCTCGCAGGAGTCGTTCTCAACGCAGCGGCTCAACCAGATCTATGGGGGATGGCCAACAGAATCTCACAGGCGAACGCAAAAATCTTGGGATTTGTAGGCCTTATCGGTCCTACCGTTCTCCATACTGGCGTGGCTATAGTGACAGAGGAGGGGCAACAACGCCGCGCCCTAGGAAGTGCATATGCACAGAGCATGCAACAGTGCGACCCAACCAGATAGAGTGTCTCGCTAATAACCGAATATGTTTGGAGGAGTACGATGGCAAACACTGAAAACGATTGGTTAGGCGCGGGCGCTATTGCGGGTTCTGCCATGATTCTCGTTGGGGCATTCTTTTGGGCAACGTCGAACCTCGCTGAACAGCTACCGATGGTTTGGGCTAGGCTCTTGGCATTCAGGTTCTTGATGGCCGTTGTGCTCTGGGCATTGACCATCTATTCAAACAGGCGAAAGCTCGGATTGCGAACATGTTTTGAGCTCGGGGCGTTACTGTTGATCGGGTCCTGGGTGTTTAGTTTTGGTCGTATCCTCGGGGATGGGAGAATTGCGCCAACGCTGGCGACTCTTAGGCTTGGTAGCCTCTCAACTGCAATGTTTGTGAGCGGCGCTTGTATAGCGGTGATTGCACTGAATATGGCGGTAAGACTAATCCGCCTGCCTGCCATTCTGCAACGCTCCTGACTTGGCTTCAGGGCGGGTTCTATAAAAGGGGGATATCAAAAGGAAACACTTTTCCCTTCGCAGGAAGTGGGTTAAGGGCTGGCCCACCCTTTCCGAGAGAAATAGAATTGATCTCTGGTTGCCCCATCTTTCCGCGCGGGTTTGGCGGAGGGTCGGGCGATTCCGATAGCTATCAGTATGACGCGAATACGGGGCGCATGACGCAATACACATTTAATCTTGGCACCGCGCCGCTGACCCTGGTGGGATCGTTAGGCTGGAACGCCAATGGGACCCTGACGTCGCTTGGGATCACAGATCAGATCCATTCCGCGAACTCGCAGACCTGCAGCTACGGCTACGACGACTTGCAGAGGAATGCGACGTTCAATTGCGGCAGTAGCATCCAACAGCAGAATTTCAGCTACGACGTGTTTGGAAACATCAACAAAACGGTGCCCACGGGGGGGACCGGAACCAGTTATCAGCCGACGTACTCGTCCAGCACGAACCGCATGACGGCACTGCCGGGGTTCACTCCCACGTACGATGCAAACGGAAACGTGTTAACCGACAGCGTCAATACTTACACGTGGGCCGGTTGTAGCAACCAGACCCATCCGCCCTTTGTTCGATCAAGAGTGTAGGCAATTTTGTAGCTGTCAAAGCATCCAGATTCAATCAGGATCAATAGCTTTCAAACAGCAGCCCGCAACAGGTTCAACAGCAAGCAGTTAGAAACCAGAGAATTCACCAAGTTTCAGTAGGCTCTGGAATCTGGTTCGGGACCAGGGGGTCGGAGGTTCAAATCCTCTCTCCCCGACCAATCTTTTCAAGCACATGCAAATGCATGAGGTCGACCACCTGGAGTTGGCCCAGGTGCTCTAGTTCGGGAAGCCGCGCCAATATTGGATTCCCGCACTCAGCCTTGATGCGGCGACATCTACGAAATTACCTACACGGTGCCAGCAAAGCGCCCTCTAGGTCCGAGAGCGCCAGCCTTCTCCGGTGCTGAGGTTGGGCCTTCGACGATGCGCCTTCAGCACTGCCAGTTGTCGACGCAGAGCCAGGAGGGCTCCCATCGAGAGCACAGGAGACGTAGAATAGAGCCCAATACGGCATCGACTAGAAATATCAGGCTGTTGATAGCAGCGCAGACCCATTCAGCGGGCAGCTAAGCTATTGCTGCATAAGCAGATCAGAGTTGTGGCGAACAACAACCCTGCTCGCATACGAATTTCCCGTGCGAGCTCATTCTGGGCACAAATGTCGATACCGCTGGTAGCGCTTTAACTCTTCCTGCAAAGGCTCCTCGGGTCTTGCAGCCAATCCAATCAACCGTTAGCCTTCTCTTCTGGCCCTTTTTCAAGGAGTCTTACCTCAAAGCCTTTCAATTTCGCGATTGCCTCATTGAGTACTGAGGCGGCATTTTCAACCCTGCTCTTCAACGCCTCATATTCTGAGTTCAACTTAAGGGCATCGCTCTGCGCTTCAGACAATTGATCGTCCATGCCATGACGAAGTTGTGCTAAGCTTTCGCCTCGGAGGTACTCTAATAGGCCCCTTACACTTTGGTAAGCTATTACTGCGTATTTCTCTAATCCCGGTGCACTTAAACGCTCGTCGATCTTAGCGCTTTCTCGATATCTCGCCCTGTTTAGCCTGTCGTCGGCCGCATCATACTGTTCCCGACCGTAATACATATTAGATCATAGTAAAATCTCGACCTTTTGTTTTAAGCATACAACAAGCGCCAGCAGAATCAACAACGCACAAATGGCGGTATAGGTTTCCTGACAGTTGGTCATGATTTGCGGCGCGGCCGCAGGGGTCGCTGACTTCGCATATAGCCCCACGACAGATAAAAAGCAAATGTCAGAAGAAAAGCAACAAAGTACAATCCCGTTCCTGGTGAGAGCATATCAACGTTGAGTCGCGAAGATACTACATGCGCTATTAGTAGTGCCACGGTTGTAAGAGGTATAATCCACGATAGATGGAATAACAACTTCAGTGCGTCCGCAAGTGCACCATGCCAATAAGGACGAAGGGAGGTCAAGATCGAACGCCACGGCCACCAGTCGCTTGGCTTTAGCAATGTGAAGGTGAACTCCAGATAAGCAAATGAATAGAAGAACAAAACAACGAGCAATGAGCCGATTGCAACATCAATCGCGGACGCCGAATCCAGTCGACAAACGTAAGCGAAGAGGCTCACCGCAGTCCACATTGTTGCCCATGCAGCAGCGATGACGATAAATCCGGGTATGACTTCTTGGAATGTCATCCTGATCGTCATGCGGGCAAGAACATCGAGCACCTTCCTTATTTCATTAAGAAGAATCCTGGCAAAAAGATATGTATAATCGGCCCACTGGGACATTTGGCTCAACAATGCATCGAACACTCCGGCAGAGACCGGGTTCACGTCTACTTTCAGAGTGCTGGTTCGATAAGCCGCCTCGATTGCCAGCACTGCGACTGCCCCGATTACGAGAGTAGCCCGGATAATAATAATCCAAAATACCCAAGCATTATAGACAACCACGAGCCACAGCTCGCCCATACCCATTTTCTTAACCGCCCATGCTAGCTCGAGAACGAGAGAATAAAATGTGATGCTAGCCAGTACTACGCTAGTTACAATCGTCACGCCCGATTTGCTGATGGAGAGATAAACGTGGGCCCTCCTTGCTGCCGCTATAAGGAAAATGAAAAAGAAGACGAGGAAGCCGATATTTGCAACCATCCCTTGCGGGAGTTCTGGATATTGGGTACTTGCGATGATGAGAAACGCTGCACTCGTCCACAGCAGGATGGAGAATCGCAATAATGGGTAGCGCCTAAATGCGACGGCGAAATATGCCGTGATCCCAATTGCAAGTGTAGCGTAGATGATCAGATGTGTGCGCCAAATTGAGAGCGCCAAGAACAGGGCGAAAGGGACGCTCACCAAGGACCAAGAAAGAAATCGTCTTGGGGCAAATGCAACAAGCGTTGAATCATGAACGCAGTAGAATCCGGTGGCGGGCGTAGGCCGCTTGCAGTTTGGGCATGTTATGGCCCAGTGACTTTCTGCATCCTCGCGAGAAGGAGAATCCGTGTTAGTTGCGAACTGCATCGTAGACAACAACCTGCGTCAGCACACCCACCTGATATCTTCGAAGGGAGCGGCAGAAGTTTTATACAGTTGCGATGACATGTCAACGCTAATCACGATTTCCCCATGGGCCGACTACCCCTGTTAGCAGTGCCGCACGATCCCACGGCAACTCGGCAGATTAGGGCGGGAGTTGGCTTGCATCATCGCCAAATCAGCCAACTTCAGGCTCGACGAAACGCACGTTTTCTTGGGTAATCTCGCGAGTACTGATTTGCAAGAATTCAGCTAGGAACGACGTCAAGCGATCCAGTCGTGCTGGATCACCTTGGTGCGGCAGCTGAATGGGAAGCCGCAACTCACTATGGACGGGCTCGGTCTGATGCCGGTGTTCTTATCCGAGACCCGCACTGCAAACTCGCGGGCTTGGTTTTTCAAGGAATAGGCGCCCCCCGCTTTGCAGTTTTGTCGTCTTTCGAGGCATACACCGCCACAATTTCGACAACGGTCGAAATTCTGATCACTGGGAGATGTTGATTCTGTTCGGTAATCTTCAGCCGACCGCCTGGGTGGGCACCAGGAGGCCCACCTTTGTTGCAGCCTCTCCCTCTCACTCGTTTAAGGTCGACGTAAAGGCGTGAACATACATACGGGCGACCTATCATTAACGATTGAAGCGTGTCACATTTCAGGCAATAGGTTTTTGAGCGGCTGCCGCGGCCTCCCTTTGTAAGAATTTGTTGGAATGCGCAGTCTGTTGCGCGTCACGCGCAGATCCTCCGGTAGGGTGCCGGAGTTATGACGTGAAGCAGAAAGCGTAGAGGATGATCCGAAATCGGAACAATGAACAGGGCACGGTGAGGGGGGTCACAGTGCCCTGCCGTTCGTAATCACAAAAAGCTCTCGAGTGTAAACGCCCGCAGGGCAAGCTGTTTAAGGGTTTTGGGGCATACGCAGCGGCCCGTCGACCCGCGTCTTAGCTATCGATTTCCGGATTTAGGAACAAGATAGAGTTTTTTGTTCCAGTCTCACGATCAAGCACTATACTCCGCACGTTCTGGAGTAATCCAGACTTACGGTAGCCGGGACGTATTCAGGCTCGAGGCAGCCTGCGGTTAGATTTCGGAGGACCTATGCTTAACGTATCTCTTCTATCGATCATATGCGGGGCCCTATTTCTGGGAGGGTGCTGTAGCCGCTTCGCTCAGGCCGGAGGATTCTTTGTGCGTCGTAAGTGGCGGCTGTGGACGGTTGTTGCAGCCGCCGGGCTCATAGCGCCTTCTGCCGTTGCGCAGACATTCACGCGCGCACCGGAAGCGATTCAGGTGTTAGAGCAGTGCAGCTCGGCGATGGGCGCACGGAGCGATCTACAAGTGGATGCCGAAGGGACCGTCGTCAACGCCAATGCGGCAGCCCCCGAGGCCCACGTAGCGATCAAGAGCAAAGGATTTGGCCAACTGCGCTACGACTTCGCAGATACAAAGGATGCCTTCGTGCACTCGAACGGCCGAAGCCGCGCAATTCACGCGGGTGAGCCAAGGCCGATGTCACCGGCAATCAGCCGCTACCTCAGACCGGAATACGTTCCGGCGCTACTGTGCTCGCTCGATCTGGCCCGGGACAATATGGAAGTGTTTTATTTGGGGAAAGAGGCGGTTGGGTCGCGCACAACTTACCACATCAAGTTTGTGGCGCGAGCAGCGGGCAAGGAGGACAGCGACGACGTTGAGCAGCTTATCTCCGAGTTCCACGTCTATGTTGACGTCCAGTCCATGACCGTCGTCAAAACGAAGACCTATGCCTTTGCTTCCGACAATGTCACGAACCACTCCGATTGGGAGCACTACTACCTTGACTACCGGGACGTAGGCGGCGTCTTAATGCCCTTCCACGTTGTCGACTTCATAGGCGGGCAGAAGCTTAGAGAAATCACGTTTACTCGGGTCGCTACCGACGTGTCCTACACGGACGCGGACTTCTAGTTGCGAAGGGGGAGGAGCCGTTCATGCGATTGACATCCTTGCTAACTCTCTTGGTGTTGTCCACAGCCGTATTGGCACAAGATGAGACTCCGACGAAGGTCACGCCGCAGAATCGGACAGGTGACCTGCCGTATTCGACGTCCATCGGCTCGGAATTCGAGCACGTTGACGCCCTCAGCGGCAATCTCATTGTAACCATCCCGATTGTTACGGTTCCCGGCCGAGGAATGGATTTCAACTTCCAGTTGCGCTACGATGCCCGGTTTCTTGTGAGCGCGGAACGGGGCACGGCCTCCGCAAAGATCGAAATATGGAATGTGGAGAAACGTCCGAACCTGATTTCCGGGGGACTGGGTTGGACTCCCAACCAACCGTACGTCACGAAAGTCAAGAGTAGTGCGTCATGCTCTCCAAATGCTTGGGGGAGAACCCTAACATTTTCATTGTGGGGCAGCTATATTTTTCATGATGCAAATGGTGGCGCGCATTTGTTTCCCGCATTAGGTGGTGGCATAGCCACGTGTGAACAGGGGACTTACTCAATCACCAACCTGGAATCGCCGGATAGCACAGGGGCGGGTATGTGGGCAAGCATTCAGAACCCAGGCCAATGGCCAGGAGTTTACCTACCGAATGGGACCAGGCTCTCCTCAGGTGGAATTTCGCCGGCTCTTCCTACTCCGCCAGATTCCGAATTCGGCCTTGGGTACGGAACCTACACGGACAGCAACGGGAACGTGAAACAGGAGTTCGCGGGTGGCCAGGATACGATCGGCCGTACCATCATTACACAGCAAAACGGCACGAACCAGATTATTTACTGGGTGCGCGACTCCAGCGGAAACCAAGTCGCTTACACGATCAACTTCATAGATCAGGCGATCTCCACCTCCTTCAACGCGTACGGATTTTACGGTCTAATAACGGAATATTCCGGCACCAGAAAGCTCATCAGTTCTATCGTATTGCCCAACAACACGATGTATACGTTTCAGTACGATAGCTTCGGACATATTACGCATTTGAGCCTGCCCACGGGAGCCACAGTAGATTACGAGTGGAGCATCCTGCACGATATGGACCGCACATACCGCTATGTGAGCAGGCGCACCTTACATGTGGGCAGCGACACGTCAGTCTGGACGATCTCCCACCAGATCTCATCAAGCTGTCCAGACGGGTCCTCCTGCAAGATAGTAACGGTCACCGATCCGCTTTTGGAGTCAACTGAATACACGGCATCGTGGGCGGAAGAACACCTGCAAAGGGTTGTATTGCGGGATGCCAATGGCAGCCAGATGCGACGCTTCGATCTGACCAACATGATCACGATGGACGGGTACCTGCCCCTTGTGACCTCGATGAACACCACCCTGGAGAATGGGTTGGCGTCGTTTCAGTCGTATGCCTTCGACAGCTTCACTTACCCCTACGAAATGTGTGGTGATGAATTGTCGTGCGAAGAGTCGGGGCAAGCGTCGACTACAGTCGGGGAGACCTCCCGAGGAAATCTCACCGACGCCAAAGTATACGACTGGAACAGTGTCTTGCTCAGGCACGCACATCACGAATATCGGCAAGATGCCGGTTTTGCCCAGGCGCATATCGTCAATCTGGTGGGCAGCAGCACGATGTGCGGCGCAGAGACGTGTAGTGATACGAACAAGGCGGCACAGACCATTTACGATTATGATACCCGGGGCAATGCCACACATGTCAAGAAGTGGCTGAACACAAACGGGGCCCTTCTGGACACAGTTTACGCTTATGATGGCTTCGGGAACATCACCTCGATCACAGACCCAGGACAGCACCCAACCTCATTTGTTTATGACGACAACTACGCAGACGCGGCGTGCGCCGTGGCCAACGCTCGCGCTTATGTGACACGCATCTATAATGCGCTAAATCAGATGGTTGAAAGGAAATATTACTCTTGTACGGGATTGCTGCAGAGCAGGCGGGATCAGAACGACGTGAATGTCGCGCGAGCAGGTACAACCCATACGTACGACCTGCTGGGTCGTCTTACTCAGGGCAACACCCCAGACGGAGGCCAAGTTGCCAACAGCTACAATGACGTCTATCCAGCTTCCGTCACTACGACTACAAAGATGAACTCGTCCGTCAATATGGTTTCAGCCGTGATCAAGGATGGCCTGGGCCGCGGGTCCCGGACAGAACTGGCCGACCCGGAAGGCGATGTGTTTGTGGACACTACGTATGACCTATTGGGCCGCGTGAAAACGGTCAGTAACCCATATCGCAGCACGTCCGATCCGACCTACGGCACAACCGAAACTCAGTACGACGCGCTCGGACGGGTTTACAAGATCTTTCATCATGGCGCCACACCCTCGGGGTCAGACGATTTCGTTCAGTCGTATTATGCGGGAAACTGCACGACAGCGGCGGACGAGACCGGGCGCCAGCGCAAATCCTGCTCCGACGGGCTCGGTAGACTAACCGGCGTTTGGGAAGATCCAGCAGGCTTGAATTACGAAACTGACTACCAATACGATGCGCTCGGAAATCTCCTGCACGTCGATCAGAAGGGAGACTCTCCAAGCAATTCGGCTAATTGGCGGACGCGCACGTTTGCGTATAACTCGCTCTCGCAGTTGCTCACGGCAAACAATCCCGAATCAGGCCCAATTGCTTACACCTATGACGGCGATGGAAATCTAGTCACAAGAGCTGACGCACGCGTTACCACCAATTACAGCCCAGCTGACAGCCCTATTGACGCTCTCCACCGGGTAACGAAGAAGTCTTACTCGGACGGGACGTGGGTTGCGTTTGCGTATGACGAGCCGTCGATTTTGGGGAAGAGTCCGCAGAACCCAATAGGCCGCTTGACTCACATGCAGACGAGTGACGGAGCCACTGCAACAATCTTTAGTTATGACCCAATGGGCCGGGCCATCAATGAGTGGCCCTGCACATTGTCAAATTGCAACACTGGCGGAGTTCCGATCACAGCCGGCTACGACAAGGCCGGCCACATGACGACGCTGTCTTACCCGAGCGGCCGGGTCGTCGCCAACGGTTACAGTAGCGCAGGACGATTGGCGACCGTGGATTTCGCGAGTTTCAATGGCACCACCGTCAATTATCGCTATTGGACCGCTGTCCAGACTCAAAACTGCTCCTGGCAGACCTGCGGGTACTGGCCGCACGGCGCCGTGCACTTGGCCACGCCTAACAATGGCGTGACAGACGCCTTCGATTTCAATAGCCGGCTGCAGCAAACATCTGCGATCGTCGGAGCGCCCTCGGGTTGGAACGTAAACCCGAGCAACCGCTGGGCAGGACGCACCATGAACCTTCAGGACGCTGCCGGACACAACAATGGCAATGTGACGCAGGTTGTGGATATGTTGAAGAGCGATCGAACACAGGTATTCACTTACGACGCACTGAATCGCCTGCAATCTGCGCAGGAGAGCGACCAGAATGGTTGGGGACAGTCCTTTACGTATGACGCGTGGGGCAACTTGTTGCGCCAGACAACAACCAAGGGCCTTCCGGTTCCGCCTAATCCCGAGCCGCTTTGTGTGACCGACGCACCGAATAACCGATTCGGGTTGACCTGCGGCCAAGCGACGGTCTATCAGTACGATGCTGCTGGAAATATGACGTATGACGGGGCGAATTCCCACCAGTTCGACGCCGAAAGCCGCATCAAGACCGTGAACAACGGTTCGGGTGCCACCTACACCTACGAAGCCGCCGGAAACCGCGTCCGCAAGGACGTAGGCAGCGATGCGACCGAGTACGTCTACTTCGGCGGGCAGGTGATCGCCGAGCACAAGCTAAACGGCGATTGGAGCGACTACATCTACGCCAACGGGAAGCGCATCGCTCGTGCCGATAACTATAATGACTCGATCCACATCCATGGCACGATGTGCTCCAACTGCGGCTGGCATGGGGTGGGGTACAGTTTGGCGAACGCAGGTGGATTGTATGGCTACACAATCCGTGACGGTGATTATCTGTACCTGGCGCAGTTCCAGCCGAACAGCGGACGCGGCGGTCCCATGATCACGTTCGACAACGGTGTGAACACAAATTGGAATACGTACGACACCGATGGCTACACGATGAACGACTACGGATATTTCGGTTTCTTCCATCGCCGCGCCATCAATCTCAGCCCTTACGTTGGGCGGACCATCACCGATCTTGCGCTCATCTGCGAGGGTACGACGCCCGACGGGGCATCGTGGGATATCTACTTCATGGACATCGCCCTGGTGAGCGCCGACGGCACGGTGAAAACCATCTATCATGCCGGGGCCATGCCGCAGTTCTCGTCGTGGGCGACGATCAGTCAGTTGCAGTACGGACGCGATTTCTTCCTCTCCGACGACCAGTGGCAAGGCGCGGGACCGTGGCCGCACGCCAGCACGACGTATTACCACGGCGACCACCTCGGCTCCTCGCGCCTGCTGACGAGCTACTGGGGCTTCCCGGTGGAGCAGTCCACGTTCCTGCCCTTCGGCCAGGAGTGGAACGCGCAGACCACGACCAACCACTACAAGTTCACCGGCAAAGAACGTGACTCGGAAACCGGTCTCGATTACTTCGGAGCCAGATATTACGGCAGCACCATGGGGCGGTGGTTATCGCCTGACTGGTCGTCAAAGCCGAGTGGCGTACCATACGCGGATTTCAGCAATCCGCAAAGCCTAAATCTCTACAGCTATGTTCAGGACAATCCGGCAACTTTGGACGATGCTGATGGGCATTGTCTCTGGGATCTATGCATCGGGGAAGGTGTCGCGACTTATACCGCCGCCGCTGCATTGACCGCGCTCACAGTTGTGGCCGTTCACAACTTCACAAACTATGTTACTTCGGAGCAAGGAAGAGCCGACTTCCACGCGCTCGGTAGCGCCATCAGCGGCTTGTACCGCAGTTCCGACAACAGTAAAACCGCGCCAGCAACTCCGGCGCCAGCAACTGCGCCAACCTCCGGTCAACAAGTCCCAACTCAAGCCCCTGGATTTGTCGCAGACGCCGGAGGCAATGTGGTGCGGATACCATCCGGGAGCACGGCACGGCCTGCTGACAACGGTAACGGCGTCGTGTACCAGCCCCCTGTGCCGGCAGGGGCGCACCCTGACGCCAGCGCCGTTCGAGTGATGGATCCCACGGCGGCACAACCCACTGGCTCGATTGTTGTTCACGGCCCAACTGGGCAGCCCATCAATCCTGCCACGGGTAAGCCGGACACCCGAGCTAACACACATACGCCAGTCGTCCCTGTTGCGCCAAAGCCCTGTCCTTCCGGGGGAACCGGGTGTTCGCAATGACGCAAAACTGGATTATGATCTTTGGGAGTAACCATGTCGAACGGTGATATTCGTCGAGCAGAGGATCTCTTAAAGGCTTTTGTTGGCAATGCGGTTATCTCTTCAGAGAGCAGCGAGTACCAGTTGAGACTTGTGTTCGAGAAGAGCCTTGAATTCGTCGTATCCTCCCCTTGGCGGGTATTCTTAAGAGGTACGTTGCTAGTTGGCAGCGGAGACGTGGGCGGGGAGAACGCAAAGAAAGTGCTTAATTCCATACAGGGACTCGCTGTCACCTCGACATCCGTGTCCCCCTCCTGGGACACTCGACTCGTTCTGGAAAATGATTACATACTCGAAGTGATTCCCGACTCAGTCCAGTACGAAACTTGGGAAGCACATGTCGAGGCTGGCTGGGTTATTTTTGTCGGCGGAGAAGTTACGTTATTTCCGCCCGCGACAAGCCCAGACGGCGGCAAGGCCACGTAAGTCGATATGTACCGATCTGGGCTGGAGTAATGGCTGGTTGGCCCAGGTCTCAAATCTCGAAGTGTTGGTGCCGCTGGTGGCCCAGGTCTGACCCAGAGTTGGGCCACCAGCCGACCCTGATGCACGAGAACGGTGCCGACATTCGCTGCATTCAGCAGATGCTCGGCCACGCTGACACCAAAACTACCCAAATCTATACTCAGGTTGCAATCCGAACGTTACAGCGCGTCCACGCTGCCACACACCCAGCGGCGCAGTAAGTGAACAGCCCGCCTTATTTGACGGGCTGATCTTTGCCGGTGAACTTGGCCGCACTCGACGCCAAGATCACTACTGTCCTTCGCCAAAATTAGATCGCATCGCTGTCTGGCCGAGTTACGCGCGTGACCGTGTTCAATCGGACTCGCGGATCAGTGGTTCATCGCAAAGATCAACCAACATGGAATGGTGCTGATAATCGAACCAGCGGCAGAAGGCATCGAAACTCCGGTCTCGCGGCCAAGTTGATGTGTCCGTGTACCAACCCGCCAGCTGCTCCTTGAAGATCTCCTCGCACAGATCGCGCAGAACTTCGGCTACGTCCTCATCGGTATCGCATTCTGGGATCAAGTAGATCGTCGGCTCTCGAGTCAGGTTGAACAGCGTAAGTTCAAGGCTGGTCGGATCGGCGGCGTGGAGCCAATCCAAAAAGGGCTGCTTGGGAGTGACCACGATGGCTGACCGGTTCAGCGTGGGCGTGTTGTCCTCCTCTCTCACGCGGCGCGGCGTTCATAACGGTGGTGCAGCCCGCCCACTTGGGGAATCGCAATGATCTCGCCTCGCCGCATGATTGCGCGCGGCTCGGGTGCGTCCTTCGCCAGCGCCAGGTGTGTCCGCGACCGGTGGTAGTACGTTAGATAACTCTTCAGAAGACGGCGGAGGTGCCGCTGACTGAGGACCACTACGTGGTCCAGACACTCACGCCGAATCGAGCCGATCAGCCTCTCCGCGAATGCATTCTGCCAAGGACTCCGGGGTGCGGTGATTACCTCTTTCATCCCCAGCGATTGGACTCGACAGCGAAATTCGTCGCCATAGATCGAGTCGCGATCACGGAGCAGATAATGCTTGGCATCCCGTTCAGAGAAGGCTTCAACGACTTGCTGAGCCGTCCATGCAGCGGTCGGATGTTCGGTGACACCGAAGTGAAGGACCTTTCTCCGCTGATGTTCGATCACAAGGAACACGAACAGGACCCGCAGGCGGATCGTTGGCACGGTGAAGAAGTCGATGGCGGCAATCTCCCCGATGTGATTCTGGAGGAACGTCTTCCAGGTCTGCGACGGCGGCCGCTTGACCGTCCGCAGAATGCGCGACACGGTCCGCTCCGAAATCTCGATTCCGAGCTTCCGCAATTCGCCGTGAATGCGCGGTGCACGCCACAAGGGATTGGCTTGTGCCAAAGTCAGAATCAGCCTGCGGACCTCAAGGCTGACGGGCGGTCTACCCGATCTCCCGGATCGCTTCGACAGGATCGCCCAGTACCGGCGGAAACGCTCCCGCTGCCAGCGCACCACCGTGTCGGGATGAACGACACACAAGGCTCGTCGCCAGTCCTTCCACACCACGGACAGCGCGGCCCAGAACCAGCGGTCCCGCCCGACCAGCCGGGGACGCTTCTGTTTCCGTTTGTAGATGGCGAGTTGCTGGCGAAGGGCGAGATTCTCCAGCACGACTGCGTAATGGCCCTTTCCGAACAGCCAAATCAATCGAAATGAACCGAGCAGGAAGGCGAGCATGTTGCCCGATTGTTCCCGCTAAGCTGCTGAAAAGTCAATGCCGTCTGCACGATCTACTTTTGGCGAACGACAGCTTGGGATCAACATCGTCCAAACAACGTTGGAACGGGCGATTCAGTGATATAATGTTTCCCCGTTTTCGAGATCAAAAAGGAAATCCCGGATGAAGCCGTCACGAGGGGTTGCAGGCCCCAAGGAGCGTTCCGTTGCCAAGCCCCACGCCAGGCGCCAAAGCTCTAGACAAGGCACTCAGCCGTCTCAAGGACCCGAAGGGACAGTCGCGCAAGCAGGCACGTCAGGCGCTGGAAGAGCTGAAGAAGCGTCACGCGATCCTGCACGCGTGCTTCGAGAGTCGCGCTCAGGAATCAGAAGCGGTGACGACGAAGGCAAGACGTGACTCGGTTGCTGTCGCCGAAGAACACGTCCGGTCGTGCAAGAAATATCTTGAGACGGTGAAGCGGGGGAATGGTCACCCTGCCTTCGTGCAAAATGCGGAGAGCGGGCTTGCGGTCGCGGAAGCGCTGTACCGCAGTGTCGTAGCTGTATCTGCGATGACCGGATCAGTCATCGCGAAGGGCAACGACTTCGAGATCCAACTCTGGAGCTGGTTCGACCAGCTCACAGAAGTCGTTGCGACGGCATTGATAGATGGGAAGATCGCTGACGTGGCAGTCGTCTCGGCGTCCGGAACGCTCATCGTGCTTGGAGTAGCTGGGGGCCCAACGACGGTGCTTCTGGCGGCTGCGGCTTCAGGTATCCTTTTGGCGGCCGATCTGATGGCGCGACTACGCAAATCGAAGGACGCCGGCACAGACGAGGCGCGACTCGAAGCTGCCACGGTGCTGATCAAAGCGGTCACGAACGTCGCTGATAACTGGCTGGCGACCCTTGAGGCAGGGCCTTGACTGGCGGACGGGGCGCTCTTGGCCGAGGATCGCGCACGGTCGCACATGTTGTGGTCCGCAAAAACTCCGTCGGGCTCTGATATGCTTGAAATCCCGACACTTACCTTGCGAGCTTTTCTCTAAGGAAAATGCTTACTCAATCACCGTGAGCAGAGCGGATTCGCCCTTTGTTCGATCAAAAATGTAGGCAATTTTGTGGCTGTCAGAGCACCCAGATTCAATCAGGATCAATAGCTTTCAAACAGTAGCCCGCAACAGGTTCAACAGCAATCAGTTAGAAACCAAAGAATTCACCTAGTTTCAATGGGCTCTGGAATCTGGTTCGGGACCAGGGGGTCGGAGGTTCAAATCCTCTCTCCCCGACCAACTCTCTCCTGTTCTTCCCAAAATGAATTCGAATTAACGCGCGCGATGGATTTTGACGTGCGCGGCAGGACCGTCGGGCGCAAAATGACTTTGCTCGGAGCTTTCGTATTCCCACCCTTTGAAAACCGCAAAGGGTGGGGCACCCACGGTAGGGGTGGTTCATGGAAAAGACAAATGCGAGAGCGGGGCACCCGGCTAATTGCGCGTCCGCTGCATGCCTTTGTTAGACGGCGGCGTAGGCTGACCGCGTCATGGTTCCCTAATCCAGGCAAAGAACCTGATTAGACCCGCAATGGTACCCGCGAGGGATATCGAGGAAAAGATCACCCCGACCAGAGCTGCTCTTGGGGAGCGGGACAGTGGCGGCAACTCTTGACCCGTGTCGCGCAGAATGAAACCCGCCATGGCGAAAGTGAATATCGCGATCGCGGACGGCACGATACTGGCTAGCAACACCCCCGCGCCAAGTTCAGACGGATGGTGGAGAAAGTACCAAGCGAGGACGGCCCCGGGATCCCCGCGGTCCTCGGGAGGAGGATAACGGACAAACAAATATAGAAAAGATGAGATGACCATCAAAAGCGAGAGCGCATAGCCGAAGGCAATTCCAAACGATGAATTAGGTGCCGCTCTATCTTTCGCAGTGACCCATACATGAAACCTGGCCGCCTGATGAAGAAAGAAAAATGATATGGCACACATGGCTACGGCTGCTAGGAGCAGCCAGGGCTGTTCAGGTGGCGCGCTTGGACTGGTTCCTGCCGCTGGTATGTTGCCACCGGATTCCGTCAGTTGAAGGAAAGTGGCGATGACTAGTAAAGGTATGTGCATGATCATTCTTGCGAGAGCCGTCTAACGACGGCGAATGAGCCGCGCGCCGCAGCGACAGGATACACCCGGATACTGGGCGCGTCGGCTCCATTCGATGTTAGCCAGCCCGTTCATCTGACATGTCCGTTCAACTCTACGTCCCATACGTCCAATCGACGGAATCGAGGAACATTTCGTGGTTCAAGTCCTCCTTTTCCGGATCAGGCTGTCCCGCTGCCAATGCGAAAAGACCACCTTTGCGGATAATGCTCGTTCCACCGGTAACTTTGTGGTCCGTGCAACGAAACCACCTCGACTCGTGCCCGAGCCCCTTGAACCAACTTGCCGTAACGAGCTGACCGTGGGCCGCGCAGAAGCGCTTGTGGCACTTGGCGCACTCGACTGTCGTCAACGCGGAAGGGTTATTTTCGCCGCAGAAGTCGCAATGGTGGGAATGGCGCAGCTTTTCAGTGTCCGCTCGCCAATCATCGGCACATGCGGTACACATCATCGCTTGAGTCTTGATAAAGCGGCGGTGTCCGTCAAGGTCTGCTCTGACGCCTCCTGGATCCCGTTCTGAATGCTTGGAGCAAGCACCCCTATGGCAGATTGGGCAGTCGAGGCTGGCTGCCATCGCGCAAATGTGACAAACCACAAAGTGCTCCCAAGTAGAGTTCGGTGCGATCTTTTCGACGGCTCGCTACTTGATGTCGGCGTCCTTCGTTGTCTGGCTAACTCGTGATTCTACGGTTTCCGCATAAACCCGGCAAACCGCTCTTCTTTCCGTATAAGACCGTACGCCCGAGTCTGGCTAAGTCAGTTCTTGTCAGCCGA